>ENA-OQAA01000566-OQAA01000566.1-human-gut-metagenome-genome-assembly--contig:-NODE-566-length-24574-cov-2.274799_pt1 | contig 24574 bp, 27 predicted proteins | sample MGYA00242489_ERZ504515 | MGnify/ENA primary metagenome ERZ504515 (study PRJEB26092, sample SAMD00036237) | human gut metagenome | host: Homo sapiens | study: EMG produced TPA metagenomics assembly of... | reverse complement strand
AAAGCCACCATCCCCAAAAGCCTGCTCAAGAAATTCGACGAAATCGGAGAACCGGGACACGGTCCGGGGAAAAATCATTTTCGAGCCCGTTGAAGCGGCTACCGACCAGGAAATAACGGAAAAAGCCTCTCATGCAGGTATTTCATCCGAAAAGATGTCAGGTCAGGCATGGTCACAGGACGCACGCAAACTGGTGCGTATCAACGGAATAGGTTTCTGCTTCGACAACACCAGCTATGAAACATACGCCAATGATTACCAACTGGTGGTCAAGGGCGAAGGCGAAGAGATTCTTGCACTCTGCATCGTAGAAGTATTTGACGATACACAAAGCCAAACCACCTTCTGACGGAATATGTACAAGCAACCACTGTAACTCAAACTACAGAAAAGAAAGAATAAATGAACTCAAAGAGAATTATAAAAGGAAAACTGTTTCTTGCAGCACTTGTCACCATGCTATGCGGCATGGTGGCAGGCGGATGCTCTGACGACAAGGACGAACTGGCGGGCAAACAATACGGCCACGTACAGTTCAGGCTCTACAAGTCGGCATCTTATACGCAGGAAGAGACAACCCGGGCCGCACGGCATCTACGCGTGCCACCGCAATGGACCGGCTGAGCGACGCCCAGAAAGTGGAAATCGAAATGCAGCACAACGGCATGAGCATCACCCAGACCCTCGTGCTGAACGCCTACAACGAGAGCAACGCCGAATACGGCATGAGAAGCGACAAACTGGAGCTTCTGACCGGAACGTATAAAATCGTAGGCTACAAGCTGCTCGACAAGCTGGACGAGGTGATTACCGGCATATCTCCCGGTGCGGACGAGACGTTTGAAGTCGTTTCGCGCGGACTGACTACCAAAGACCTTGTTGCCGACTCACAAGCGCGGGGCATGGTGACTTTCAAGCTGATAAAGTCCGGACTCACCACACGCGCCGCCGACGGTGAGAGCATCGACTACCTGTTCAGCGACATAAAGGTTATCGACGTAACGGTGACCAACACGTTTACACGCGTGCCCGTCACTATCAAGAACCTGAAAGTGACTTATAAGGAAGAGTATGAAGAACATCCGAATGCGGACTATACCGACGACAATAAGCACAAAGACAAATATAAGGATATCGGTACCGCCAAATGCGACTCGGCAGTATGGCTGCCCGCCGGCACGTATCAGGTAACCTCTTACACCATTTATAAGAAAAGCGGTTCGGTAACCTCTACGCTCGACTCCAGAAGCCAGCTTGCAGGAGAGATGTTCAGCGTAGAAGATAACAGACAGACGGACGATGCCCTTGTGCCCATCCAACTGTCGCCGGCAGCCGCTTACATCAAGGACTACATCGCACTGAAAGCCATTTGGGAAGCGCTCGACGGCAAAAACTGGAGCTTTACCGGAGAAACAAGCCCTGCCGGAGTAACCTGGAACTTCAATAAGGAGGTAGACATGTGGGGCGACCAACCCGGTGTGTCACTGGACAACAAAGGACGCGTTATCAGCCTGTCTCTCGAAGGCTTCGGCGCCAAAGGCAGAGTGCCCGATGCCATCGGCCAACTGACCGAACTGAAAGTGCTTTCCCTCGGATCGCACAACGAAAAGCTGGGCGGCAGACTGTTCGGCGCAGGCGGAATAACGCCCGATATGAGCGATGCACAGAAACAGAAGATGCGCATGCACTACAAGGAACTGTTCCTCGACTACGACCCCAGGGAGAATATGTCGGAACTCCTGCAGGACGGTATTAACCGAGACCCGGAACTGACGAACATAAAAAAGAGCAGCAGCATCAGCATGAAAGATATACAGATAGGCCAGACAACCAACAACATCACTTTCATATCCAAAGCGGTAATGCGGTTGAAGAACCTGCAACAACTTTATATTGCCAATTCTCCCATCGAGGCCGAGGACATCTGCACAGATTGGGAAAACGAGAACTCCGAATATGCCAAATCATTTAAAGAGGAAAGCAGCTCCTGGGCATGGAGAACCCTGACCGACCTGACGGATGTAGAAGTGTACAACTGCCCCAATCTGACCAGACTGCCCGACTTCCTGTTTGAACTGCCCGAAATGCAGTTGCTGAACATAGCCAGCAACAAAGGCATTGACGGACTGAACGGAGCAAGAGACGGAAGCGGCGAGCAACTGACAGCCGACTGGAAGAAATTAGCGGATGCAACCGTAGGAGCAAACTCCAGATTCTGTATCTCGGCAACAACAACCTGACTAAATTTCCGGAACACGCATCATTGAATAAAATGAGGAAACTGGGACTGCTCGACTGTATCAACAACAACCTTACAGGAAAGCTGGAAGCCTTCGGCAAGGAAGTGGAACTCACTACCCTGACCCTGGACAACAACCGAATCACCGAAATCCCGGAAAACTTCTGCGGTTTCACCGACCAGGTGGAAAGTCTGAGTTTTGCGCACAACCTGATAGAATACATCCCCAATATCTTTAACGCAGAATCTGTCTATACAATGGGTCCGTAAACTTCTCGTACAACCGGATAGGACAGAATGACGGGAAAAACATTAATTGCAGCCTGGACGACTTCAAGGGAATTAACGCCTCAACGATTTCTTTGTCGAACAACCTTATCAGTAAGTTCCCCACGGAACTGTTTGCCAAAGGTTCCCCCATCTCCACCATCGACCTGAGCAACAACCTGATGACGGAGATTCCGAAGTACTCGCTAAGGTCGGAAGCTGGTAACTACAAGAACACGTATCTGCTGACCGTTATCGACCTTCGCTTCAACAAGCTGACCAAGCTGTCGGACGACTTCCGCGCAACCACGCTGCCTTATCTGAAGAACCTCGACCTCAGTTACAACTGTTTCTCGAAGTTCCCGACCGAACCACTGAACAGCAGCCAGTTGCAAGCTATCGGTATCCGCTTCCAACGCGATGCCAACGGCAACCGCATCTTACGCGAATGGCCTACGGGAATCACCACCTGTCCCAGCCTTATACAGTTGCAGATAGGCTCAAACGACATCCGCAAGGTAAACGAAACACTGACGTCGCAACTCTACATCCTCGATATAAAGGACAACCCGAACATCAGCATCGACGTAACAAGCGTATGCTCGCAAATAAGCAGGCATGTATAAACTGATTTACGACAAAACTCAGGATATCCGTGGCTGTGATGCTTTAGACATAAAACGATAAACCAATAAGATTCTACCAATGAAATATGTATATAAAATAATGACGGGGCTGGCTCTCTTCGCAGGCTGGCAAGCTCGTGCAAAGACGACGACGCAAGCATCCCCGGCGGCATTGCAGTGGATAAGGAAGAGATAACCGTAGGGCCCGAAGGCGGAACCGAAAGGATTACGGTCAACTCTTACAAGAACTGGGTGGCCGGAGCATCCAGACCGTGGATCGCCGTATCGCCCGCAAACGGTTCGGGTACGGCGGAATGCCGGCTTGCCATCGACTCTACCTTAGAGAACACGGCACGCACCTCGCAAATACGCTTTGCACTGGAAGGCCAGGAATCCAAACTGATAACCGTTACCCAGTTCGGTTTCGGGAAACAAATCATCGCTAAAGAACCGGATGTGGACATCGAAAGTTCGGCAGCGTACAACAAACGCCTTTTTGAGGCTGTCATATCCAGTAACGTCAATTTTCTTATCGACAAGGAGCATATCGACTACTCCTTTGCCGAAGAAGAGACAATGACCAATGAGGATAAAGCAGAATTCGGAGCCGACCGGACAGGCTGGATTACCCCTCCCAAAGATACGGACCTGAAACTGAACCTCGACCGGAAAGCCCGTCCGCGTACGGTCAAGGCAAAATTCCGCTGGGAAATGAATACGACTCCCTACACCCGGATAGCGAAAATACGCTTTGTTCCGCAAAATCCGGATGAAGACCAACTGGTGGACGACAACGGCAATCCTATCGAAGCTTTCATTCTGACTGTGACCCAAAAGGCCGCTCCCAAGATTGAGGACAACCGTTCGGGAGACTCGCTGGCAATCATCACCATCAACGAGAAGATTCAAAGCATGATGTCCTTCGATACAAGTGAGAATATGCAGAACTGGGATAACGTAACCCTATGGGAAGCAACCGACAAGGACATACCCGAAGGTGCAGTAGGACGCGTACGTTCCGTCAAGTTCTCCCTGTTCAACTTGCAGGAAGGCGAAATGCTGCCCAAAGAAATACGCTACCTCAAATACTTGGAATCTTTCGACATCCAAAGCAACTCCAACAATCAGATACGTATCGTAGCGTTGGGCGAGGAAATCTGCGAACTGAAATACCTGAAATCGCTGAGTGTATCCGCCTATGGCATGAACGAACTGCCCGAAAACTTCATCAAGCTGGGCGGCAAGGCAGACAAGAGTTATCGCGGACTGGAAAAACTGGACTTGTCGGGCAACAACTTCCCGTCGCTGGCTGCCATTACCGAAGTGGTAAATGAAGAAAACTTCCCGAATCTGCACGCGCTCAGCCTTGTCGGAAACCGCCGGAGCGACTCCTACTCCGACCTGAGTCAGGGACGTACCCACAATGGAAGGGAACTCGGTCTGTACATCGACATCAGTGCCGGAGCGGAAAAGGAAGCATTCCTGCAACTGCTCACTTGGGACAAGCTGAGAACCTGCGGTTCTCGTACAACTTCATTGAAGGGACATTACCTACGGATGAAGAGGTAGATACCGCACTCGAACGGGCAAACAAACCCAAACGTTATCAGGACGACGACTTCTCCGACAACAAGGAAGAGTACAAAGACAAACTGGTAGGCGACACCTGCATCTGGCTGAAAACGAATGACAACGAAGTCACATTCACCGAAACCGGTGGAACCACCCTGCAAGTGAAAGGACAGGATGTGCCGCGCGTACTGCCGAAGGCACGCTCCTTCTCCATCAACCTGAACTTCCTGACCGGTCCGGTGCCCAAATGGATTCTGTTCCACCCGTATTTTGTAGAATGGGACCCCATGACACTGCTCTTCAACCAGCAGGAAAACGGCAAGAACTCCGCAGGATTCAAAGTGGGATTCAATAACGTCGATGCGGTGAAGTTCAACTTTGAGTATTACTACGGCAAAGAGAAGCCGGAAGGTACCAAAGTAAACGGAGTAGCTTATCCGCTATACTATTACAGGTATGTGGCGGGAGTCAACTAACCCCCAAACAGGTACTTATTAACAAGATAATATTAAACAGAAACAATGAAGAAAAGATTCTTATACATCGCACTCATTACCCTGACGCTAGGTGCCTGTACGGAACAGGATATCGTCGAACAGCCGTCCATCCCCACCGACGGGGGGACGGAAGTCCGGCTTCCCACCGATGTCAACTCGGGTGAACTGCTGATTAAGTTCAAACCCGAAATGACCGACATCCTCGACCGTACAATGACCCGCGCAGCGGGAAACGGCGGAGTGATGACCCGTTCGGGCATCCCCTCTACCGATGAGGTACTCGAAATTCTGGGCGGATACCATTTTGAACGTATCTTCCCGGTAGACAGCAAAAACGAAGAACGCACCCGCATAGCCGGCCTTCACCTGTGGTATCAGGTGAAGTTCGACGAAGGTACAGACTTGCAGGAAGCTGCCAGACGGCTTTCCCAATTAGGAGAAATCTCAAAGGTACAGGGCAACAGCCGCATCAAGCGCGCCTACAACCCCAAAAGCCGCCGGAGCTATGTGAGCCAGGCAGCCCTGCAACAGCGGGCAGCCACCCGAAGCGGAGTAGCGGCCGGAAGATTCTCCGACCCGGACTTGCCTACCAGTGCACTACACCAACTCCGGCAACAATGCTTTCGACAAGACAAACAGTACGGGAGAAACCCTTGCTGGCTCAATAGCCGGATGCGATGTCGGCTGCTACGAAGCATGGCAGAAATGCACGGGCGACCCGTCCGTTATCGTTGCCGTATTGGACGACGGAGTGATGTATACGCATCCCGACCTGGCAGGCAATATATGGGTAAACGACAAAGAGGAACTCTATGCCGGCACGGATGCCGACGGCAACGGATACAAGGACGACAGATACGGATATAACTTCGTACACAATACCGCAGCCATTTCGTGGACGGATGTAAGCGACATCGGTCACGGCACGCACGTATCCGGTACGATTGCCGCCATGAACAACGGATACGGAGTCTGCGGCATTGCCGGAGGAGACGGCACGAAGGATTCGGGCGTGAAGATTATGATTTGCCAGGTATTCGCCGGAGAAAACAGCGTGAGCCTGAACGGAGAAGCCCAAGCCATCAAGTATGCCGCCGACAACGGCGCCGTCATCCTGCAATGCAGTTGGGGATACAACTCCTCGGAAGCGAACGAAGTGGAAGGATACTCTCCCGGACCGGCTACCGAAAAGGAATGGGCGGATACTTATCCGCTGGAAAAGGAAATCCTGGATTATTTCATCAACAACGCCGGTTCTCCGAACGGAGTCATCGACGGCGGTATCGCCATCTTTGCATCGGGCAATGAATATGCGGGAAGCGCCTCCTATCCGGGAGCTTACTCCAAATGCGTAACTGTAAGCGCGGTTGCCGCCGACTTCACCCCGGCATCCTACACCAACTTCGGTCCGGAAGTGGACATATCTGCACCGGGCGGTGACACTGAATATTATAACGCTATAGGGGAAGAGGACAATGAGTTTTGGGAAAACAATGAGGTTTCCGGCTCCATCCTTTCTACCATGATTCGGAACGGAAGCCCTGCCTATGGTTATATGGACGGCACTTCAATGGCATGCCCTCATGTATCGGGTGTGGCTGCATTAGGTCTGTCGTATGCCGTGCAACAGCGCCGCCATTTCAAGGCAAGCGAATTTGTGGCACTATTGAAAGAGTCCGTAAAACCGGTTGATAACTGGTATAGCGGCGGAAAGAAGAAAACATACTACCGCAACCATAACTCACCGGCTGCCGCTCCCTCCGTCATGGAGCTGTCCAAATACATCGGCAAAATGGGCACGGGCGTAGTGGATGCAGGAAAGTTGCTGAACAACATCGAAGGAAGCGGTTCGGATATGAAAGTGCCGAATGTGTACGTTGCCGAAGGAGGCACATCGACCGTGAACCTTGCCTATTACTTTGTAAACGGTGAAACGCTGACCTATACCTGTACATCGGACGATGCCGCCGTGGCAACGGTAACCGTCGGCAACAGCCTGATGGAAGTAACCGGCGTAAAAACCGGCGCCACACACATCACAGTGAAAGTGAGCAACGGAAGCGAACAGACAATCACCGTTACCGTGCGCAAGAATGCCAACGACAACGGCTGGATGTAATTTAATGTAATTGATTAATGAAACTAATTACCTGGATAGTGCTATTGGTATTTGCCCGTTCCCCTTGGCAGCAAAAAGCCGACTCGCTGATAAATCCGCCACTGATGCAGCAGGCGGAATCCATACTGCGTTTCGACAAAAGCACGCTGGACATCGGAACGCTGACCGAGGATGATGCTCCGCAGGCCTACCGTTTCACGGGCAGGAACATCAGCAAGGAAGCCGTTACCGTCACAAAGGTACGGACCACCTGCGGATGTACGGCAGCAGAACTGCCTGCCGGAAAGATACTGCCGGGAGAAACCGCTACGATTGTACTGACTTATCATCCGAAGAATCATCCCGGAACGATAGATACGGACGCGTTCGTCTATCTGTCCTGCTCGGAAAAGCACCCCGTAGCACGTCTGACCCTGACCGGGAATGTTCTTCCCGGAGCGGATGAATGGGCACGCTACCCGTATGCAATGGGCCGACTGAGACTGAAACAGAACCAGATGGAATTTCAGGAAGTGATGCCCGGAAAGCGACCTTCCGAACGGATTCTATGCGGAAACAGCGGAGACAAGCCGCTGCGCCTGTCGGCACTCGTCATTCCGAAGTTCGCAACTTTCCGGACGGAACCGGAAGTGATACAACCGGGCAGTGAAGCCGACATCGTGGTAACGGTAGACGCTTCACTGATTCCCGCCGGAAAGGAAAAGACATTCACATTCCCGATTATCATCGAAGGAGTGGATGCCCGGCCTTCGGACCGGACCCTGAATATAAAAGTAAACTATACCAAGTAACGATAAAAAACAAGAAACCCGAAATGAAGAATATTTTCAAACTAACGGCTTTGGCAGTCTTTCTGTGCTGCCTTGTGTCCTGCGATGACGATGAGCCAATAATACCGACCCTGGAAGTGACTCCCGCCAACCTGAACGGCACGTGGGAACTTTCCGAATGGAACGGAACTCCGCTGGCGGAAGGTACATACTGCTACGTGGTTTTCAACCGCAAGGAACAGACTTTTGAAATGTACCAGAAGTTCGACAGCATGTACGCCCGCTACATCACCGGAAGTTTCAGTATCAAAAACGACCCTTATCTGGCGCCGTCATCAGCGGAGAGTATGATTTCGGCAACGGTGAATGGAACAACAAATACATCGTGACCGACTTGCTGGAAAGCGGCTCGATGATATGGACGGCAAAAGACAACGAGAACGATGTAAACAAATACATACGTTGCGAGAAAGTACCGGAAAACATAATTGCGGAAGCAAAAGTGGACAAGGGCGAGTAAAGCAGAATTTCAGCTTTTTTTCATAAATTTTTACTCTAACAATTATTTGTGGGGAGTCTGTGAGGATTCCCCACAAGTGCGTTTGCACTAATCCTTTATATGCTTCTTCAAAACCGGATACAACACTTTTGCATAACGCATAAAACCTAAATCCGTAAAATGAACACCGTCTACGGTAGCCTCTCCATCATGCCCGATAATATCTTCGGAAGAGAGCAGGTAGATGTTCTTCTCTCCCCGCTTCTTCAGAGACCGGAACACAGCCTGCAAAGTCTCGTTCTTATTCTTCACTTCTCTGGCTACGGTCCTGTTAAAACGGGAATGGGTAAATATAGGATCCTCCACAAAAAGTACAGGCGTATCAGGATGCTTGCTACGGATAATGGAATAGAACTCACCGGCACGTTCCTTTATCTGCTCCACACCGGCATTCGGAACAAAATCAAGTACAAATACGGATGCATCCACACCCGCCATCACATAGGCAATCTCCAAATCCAATAAAGCATTGCCGCTAAATCCCAGATTGATACATTCCCGATTGAGCCAACGCTCCAGGATATTGGTATGCGCCATACCCGGACGGGAAGCGCAGCCTCCCTGCAGAATGCTTGTTCCGTAAAAGACAACCGGCTTCTTACGCACCGGCAGTTCCGTTGCCGGCCCGCTGATTTGAGACAGCGAGTCGATGCCGATGGAAAGAGAAGTCACCCCGTCGTATAAAGAAAGGAATAAAAGATATTCACGCTCTTCGGGCAGCATATCCTTCACGATGGTTGCCTCATTCACCTTTCCTTGCGGACGACCGCTTCCGGCAAACAGCCACTTCCCGTCTTGCAGGCAATACAAATCAAGTCCTTTAATGCCCGTAGGGGTCATGTGATTCATATTCCTGTTGAGCAGTACCTCCCATTTGGCGGCAATCCGGTGGAATTGGAACGGAAACGTACGGCAAGCCCGGCACTGTTACGTCCCAACTCCCATAGAGGCTTACGGGAGATATTCCGTAAAGAGTCCGGCAAACGTTCGTAGCGTGTAAGGGTTGTCTCGGTAGCTTTTCCTAAAAGAGGAAAAGCGGAAGCGTCGTGATAGACGATTTGTGCATTGGCGGAGATAGCCAACAGCAGGCACAGAAGAAAAAAATTTGTTTTCATAGCAGTTAAATAATATATGGAATAAGGATTTCGGAGACTGAAACTCAAGTCTTCTGTCCCTTATTCCATATAAACTTTATTATAGATGATGTTAAGAATCCGTTTGAACTTTGTTCAAAAGTATTTTCCGAAAGTGAAAAGTATCATTTCTTTTCAGCCTGCGCCCATTCTTTAGCCCCTTGCTCTTTCAGCTTGGCAGTAAACGCCTTTGCCTTTTCCATAACGGCGGCTTCTTCTTCGGGAGCGGCATAAGCATGCTTATACCCTTTCACCACGTTCCACTCGCCACGGGTAAAGTCGGGGAATGCCACCGGAGCGCAATTATTGTCCATGGAAAGTTCTCCTAACTCTGCCAGGCAGCACCACTCTGCCAAATCGTATACATCCATATCCAAAGGCAAACCGTTCTGCAGGCAATAAACCAGACGGCTATCCATGATAAAGTCCATACCGCCGTGACCGCCCACTTCTTTTGCCATCTCACCGTATTTCTTCAAAATAGGATGCTGGTATTTGGCTACAAGCGCTTCCATTTCCGCTTCCGGCAAGAAACCGTGCGAGTTCAAATCATCTACCTTAGGCTGCACACCCGAAGCAGTCAGTTGGTCGGCATCGAGCGCATACCCCTCTACAGGATACTTATTGGCAAATCCTTTCGAACCGGTCAACTGATACAGACGGTTATAGGCTGGGGAGTCATCACGTTATGCTGTATCTCAATCACCTTACCGTTGGCGGTACGAATCAGCGTGGTGGTATGGTCGCCATTGCGGAAACCATTGCAGGCAGAGTCCGTCCTTGCCTCGACCAGAGCCTTTCCCACAACCGATTTGGTATCCATGGCAACCAGTGTCTGCATACGGTCGCCGCGGTGAATGTCGAGCGCCTGTGCCACAGGGCCGAGACCGTGAGTGGCATACACATCGCCGCGATGCTTCATGTTGTAATCCAGGCGCCAGCCCAGCTTGTCGCCCTCGCCGTTCTTCCAATAATGGTTCCAGAACGGGCTCAGGTTATGGATGTACGCACCTGCGCACGGATTACCTCACCGAATACGCCTGCTGCGCCATATTCAGCGTATTCATCTCGAACCAGTCGTAGCAGCAGTTCTCCAGAATCATACAGTGCTTGCGGGTCTTTTCACTCATGTCGACCAAGGCCCAGCACTCTTTCAGATTCATGGCGGAGGGCACTTCGATAGCTACATTCTTACCGTTCTCCATAGCGCACATCGCCACGGGGAAGTGATGCAACCAGTCGGTGGCGATATACACCAAATCTATATCATCGCGCTTGCAGAGTTCCTCATACCCCTTTTCGCCGGAATATACGGCTGCTTTGGGCAGGATGCCTGCTTCAGATATTTCTGGCATGCTCGGCACGTCCTTGTTCGTAATCGCAAAGCGCCACGATCTGCGTACCGGGGATATGGGTAAACCGCTCCACAGCTCCGGGACCACGCATCCCCAAACCTACGAAACCCACGCGCACCACCTCCATTTTAGGCAGTGCCAGACCTATCACGCTTTTCCGGTCTGCCGGACGTTGGGGAGTTTCAACGACAATCGTTCCATTCTCCCACTGCCACTGAGTTCCTTGGTCGTTTGTCTGCACAGTGGATGTCGGTGAAGAACAGGCGCATAATGCGACACATGCGCCCAATAATAATACTTTCAAGCTCTTCATGCTTCTCAAATTTAAAGTTAATCGATACGGATACATATTTTCGTTGTTCCGATTTATTTATGTGTCTCTACAATCTTGGTAGGCGCCATTTCCATATTCCGGCGGTCAACCTGGCGGACTACGGCAGCAGCCAGTTGCAGGAACGCGCGTCCGGTCACGGTATTCTCGTCCAAAGCGACGGGAGTACCTTGTCACCGCTCTCACAGATGCTTTGCACAATGGGAATCTGCCCCAGCAGAGGAACGTTCATCTGCTCCGCAAGCTGCTTGGCGCTTCCTTACCGAAGATGTAGTACTTGTTCTCCGGCAGTTCGGCAGGCGTAAACCACGCCATGTTCTCTACCAGGCCAAGGATAGCACGTTCACCTTATCATTCGTAAACATGTTGATACCTTTGCGGGCATCGGCCAGAGCCACCGCCTGCGGCGTGCTGACAACAATAGCTCCGGTCATGGCAAGCGTCTGCACTACGGTGAGGTGAATGTCGCTGGTTCCGGGCGGAAGGTCTATCAGGAAATAATCCAGTTCGCCCCAGTCGGCATCGGCAATCAACTGTTTCAGGGCATTGCTTGCCATACCGCCGCGCCACAGGGTAGCCTGGTCGGGGTCTACGAAGAAACCGATAGACAGCAGCTTGATACCATACTTCTCGATAGGATAATCAAATCACGGCCGCCGATGTTCTCTGCATACGGACGTGCATCTTCCACCTGGAACATCTTGGGCATGGACGGACCGAAGATGTCGGCATCCAGCAAACCTACCTTATACCCCAGTTTGGCAAGGGACACAGCCAGATTTGCCGATACGGTGGACTTGCCTACACCGCCCTTACCGGAAGACACGCCGATGATGTTCTTCACCTGCGGCAACAGTTTGCCCACTTCCGGGCGTGCCGCCTGACGGCTTTCCGTGGCAATCGTCACTTCCACTTCCGGTGAAACGTAAGTATGTATCGCTGTCTCGGCAGCTTTCACCATGGACTTCATAAAGGGGTCGGTCGGCTTCTCGAAGATAAGCGAGAAACTGACCTTCATCCCGTCGATACGCAGATTGTCGCAACCATTTCGGCCTCAACGAGGTTCTTCTTGTTGCCGGGATAACGCACCGTTGCCAGTGCATCGAGGATTAATTTAGGATAAAGAGTCATGTTATTTACTATTTTACGATTTACTATTCACTGTTTGACAACCATTGTTTATTTGCCGGTCTGGAGACTACTGCGCTTACTGCGGTTGTAGCTGCGGTACTCGTCCAATTCTATCTCTACATCGGGTTCTTGCAACTCTCCGCACTGAGGAAGCCGGAACTTGACGTATTTTATGGTCAGGCCGCGGTCCAGCCACTGCTGTTCGTAATAGGTACGGATGCCGAGAATATCATCCACCAGTCCGGAGTGGTAGAGGTCGTCGGTGATGAACTCTACGGGAAGCCCGTTCTTCTCTATCATGTATTTGGTGTAGGTGAACATGAAGTTGCTGTCGGTCTTTACATGGATAGTGCCGCCGTCTTTCAGGAACTTGCGGTAGCGTTCCATGAAGTAGGTGGACGTAAGGCGTTTGGTGGCTTTCTTCATCTGCGGGTCGGAGAACGTGAGCCATATCTCGCTCACTTCGCCCGGAGCGAAGAAGCGGTCTATGATTTCGATGTTGGTACGCAGGAAGGCAACATTCTTCATGCCCGACTGCAAGGACTCGGTAGCTCCCGTCCACATGCGCGCCCCTTTGATATCTACGCCAATGAAATTCTTGTCGGGAAACATGCGTCCCAGTCCCACCGTGTACTCTCCACGGCCGCAGCCCAGCTCCAGCACAATCGGATTATCGTTCTTGAAAAACTGTTGATGCCAGTTACCCTTCATCTCAAACGGCACGTTGTCTACCGCCGAGTACGGATATTCAAACACGTGCGGATAACTTGCCATATCGGCAAACTTCTCTAACTTATTCTTTCCCATTCGTATGTATTAAAGTGTTTCTACCCGACCGGTATAATTATAAAAAGTACGGTCGGCAAAGCATTGGTGAAACAATGCGTATTTATCAATGCCCGTACAATGACAAACGCCCAGCCGTTGCGGCAAATGGCTTTCAAGGAAACGGGCTATCACATCAAATTTCTCTTTCTCGGTATTACGGATATGGAAACCGCCCAATACCAGTTTCAGCGAGGTCTGCGGAAAATACTCCTGCACCGCACGGATGATATTCGTAATGCCCGATGCGAGCAGGCACTCAGCACGGACACTTCAGCGCCCTGTTTCAATGCCAACGCCAGTTCGTCCGTAAAGGTATCGGCCTGTTTCCGCCCTTCCGTCCACGTGAAGAAGTGTTCAAAATGCGTATCTTCTTCATCCGTAACAGGCAACTGCGGAAAGACAAACACGCCGCGGCACAATTCAGTAACCTCATCCACAAAACGGAAACGGGTGCTGTCCAAAGCATCGGGCTGCATCACTCCGTTTTCCCGTTCATCCTTGAACTTCGGCCGGAAGAGTTCTCTCTTGCAGACAACCTGTGCCTTGTCGTTCACGGCAAGAAAGTGATGCAGTCCGCCGGTGTGGTCGCGATGTCCGTGCGACAGTACCAGGAAATCCACCTCCTTCAAGTCAATCCCAAGTATCCGGGCATTGCGTATGAAAAGGTCGGAAGCTCCGGTATCGAACAGCAGGCGATGCTCACCCGTATCAACAAGCAGGGAAAGCCCGTGCTCTCCCTGTAGTCCCTTGCCGTAAACCGAATTTTCCACAAGGGTTGTAATCTTTATGCTCATACGTTATTCCACGACAGTTACCCAACCGTGCGTATCAGGTTCGTCACCGTATTGGATAGCACGCAATTTGTTGTACAGCTTCGTGCAGACCGGTCCCGGTTTTCCGTCTTTGGCAATCACGTACGACTTACCGTTCTCCACATCGTCGATGCGCTCTATCGGACTGATAACGGCAGCCGTGCCACAAGCGCCCGCTTCCTCGAAAGTAAGCAGCTCTTCTTCCGGAACCGGACGGCGTTCTACTTCATGCCCATATCCTCGGCCAGTTGCATCAGGCTCTTGTTGGTGATGGACGGAAGAATAGAAGTGGATTTCGGAGTGATATACGTATTGTCCTTGATACCGAAGAAGTTGGCAGCACCGCACTCGTCGATGTATTTCTTTTCCTTGGCATCCAGATAGAACTCGCAGGCATAGCCAAATCGTGCGCTTTCTTATTGGCGCGCAGGCTGGCTGCGTAATTACCGCCCACCTTGTAGACACCTGTGCCCAAAGGTGCGGCACGGTCGTATTCGCGGATAATAACGTACGGATTGGTGGAGAACCCGCCCTTGAAGTAAGGACCTACCGGCGTTACAAACACGACAAACAAGTATTCTTTTGCCGGATGTACGCCTACCTGTGCTCCCGTACCCACCAGCAACGGACGGATATACAGGGAAGCTCCCGATTCGTAAGGCGGAATGAAACGCTCATTCAGCTTCACAACCTTAAGAATAGCCTCTTTAAAGCGTTCCGTCGGCAACTCAGGCATCAGGATGCCACGGCAGGTAGACTGCAAACGCGCCGCATTCTCTTCCAAACGGAAAATACGTACCTTGCCGTCTTTGCCCCGGAAAGCCTTCAAACCCTCGAACGCTTCCTGACCATAGTGCAGACAAGTGGCTGCTATGTGCATAGGAATGGTTTCCTCGCTGCATACTTCCAATGCGCCCCACTGTTCGTTACGATAGTAAATTCTCACATTGTAATCTGTCTTCATATAGCCGAACGGCAGATTAGCCCAATCTAGTTCTTTCATATCTCGCTCGTATTAATTATTCGCTTTTATTAATTTCAAGACTAACTATTTGCAACAAAAGTAATGGTTATTCTTCATATTTCCTAAAGAAGCGGTGTTTTTTACGACATAAGAGCGACGATATGTTTTTTCCATTACATGCCAACTATGATAAAAAGATAAGCAGCCAGATTTTCATTGGTTGGAACTTTCTGTTTCCCTTAAGAATACCCTAAGTTTACCCTAAGTAACTGATAGTTTAATGCGGTGAAACCAACAGTTTACTTAGGATAAACTAATAGTTTATCCTAAGTAAACTTTCTCTATTTACCGGAAAGCGCCCAAATACACTGAGAATCAATTCATAGCCTCCATTTTACACAATAGGAAAAGCTATCGGGTCACTCTTTCCTTGTGGAGCATAACAGTGTGACAGATATTTTTCGTTTTTTCAAACTTTGTTGCAGGAAGCAGCAACAAGAATTAAACGGTGTGGAAACGACATAAAAAAGACCGCTACCCAATAGCCTGTCGGTAGCGGCCTTTATACTTGTTAGAGAGAATTAAATTATCAAATGCTTGTTTTCACAAATTTACAGATGATATAAAAAAATATTCCTAAAAAAGAGTTTATTCACACTTTCATTTATTCGGATAATTCCTTGACAGCAAGATTATCGTGCACCTATCGCTTTCGCCCATTCAGTGTCCAGCCAAGCTTTTTGAGTATCAGGAAACAAGTTGCTGTCAATAAAGCAACTGAGTCCGCAACTGCGAGGCAGCCCGATGGGTTGCTGACTATAAGCACTGTAGAATTGTGGAGTGTGGTCTGTAAAAATCACAGCTTCTTTCAATGCCGCTTTAAAGGCATCAGTGTCATTGGTCAGTGCTTCAATATACTGCTCCAAGTCATAAAACAGGTGTGGATTAAGCCTTCATAACCTTGAATGGCAGTCAAATCCACTTGCTTGTTTCCTACTGCAGTTACCACGTTTTTCACAGTAGCGGCCAAAGCTTCCAATTTATTGCTTTGTACCAGTGCGACAGTACCCGACGTTTGTCTGTATTTATTCATAAATGATTCGCAAGCGCCTTTCAAATCTTGCTGGAAGAGCTGCGATACGATTTCCTTATATGGGAATCCATCGGCCAGCACCTCTGTCGGTGAAGCTATTAAATAATCGGTTACATTTCGCAGATCATAAAGCGCTTCTATAGACGACATGAAGCAGGCATCGAATAACAAGTACTCGAATTTCAGTCCTTCAAGCGCCTGTGCCAAAGCAGGAATTTCCATGTATTGAGTACCGTCCTGTCCGATAAACCGGGTGCTGGGTGCCATGACATGCTTGTCGAAAATAGAATTGGGTACCCATCCGCTACCATGGCTGGAGAGTACTAATCCATAGCTGTCAGCAGGCATTTCCTCCATCACCTTTTGCAAAACATTCTTCATGAATACGGGGTCTGTAGAAAGATCAGACTGAGTATATTCTTCGATAATCTGATGCGATGTCCGGTTATTCTCCTCATTGATGACCAGTTTGGTCAATGTAGACCGTTTGCCATTATCGTAGAATACGGCTACCTGATTTTTGTCGGACAGACGTATCAATGCCTGCAGCTCCCTGAATAATGCGCAGGTTGGCCTCCATTTCCGTTTCCAATCCGGTATTGTCACCCATGTAATAGAAAATGAGCGTATGCTTCTTATCGGGCACAGAGAAAGCCTTTGTCGCTATCTTTACACTAGCAAGCACGTTTTCTTCCTCTCCTTTGGCAGCAGCCAATACCACATATTGCGTGTTGGCATCCAGTTCTTCTATCAAGATATCCATCGGCTTGTTGGCAGTGGTCACAATACCTTTGTCCAGCACTTCCTGTGCATCGGGCATGATTTCGTTTTCTTCCATTACTAAATAAGCACAGCGCAAGGCATTGGTCGATTCCAACGTAATGTTTACAGTGGTGTAACCGGTCTCGCCGGCCGTGAGTGTCACGGTAGGTGTTGGAGGCAATATGGTTTCTTCCATCGGAGTGTCATCATCCGAACAGGCAGTGAGAGCAGACAAGCAGAAGAAAATACCTGCGCCCCATTGGTATAAGGTTCGTTTCATGTTCATAATCTTTATATTTTAATAAATTATCGTTAAATTGTCTGTTGCGGGAAGTTTAAGGATTAGAATAATCCACCACATTCACCGTACCTTTCCATTCTCCTGTTATTTCGTATCCCGCATCATCCCGGAAGTCGAATACGAATTTATAACCGTCGTTTTCTTTACTTACAGTCATGGTACCACTCTTGATAGGAGCCAATATATCTGTAGCCCCTGTCTCATCATCACTGCGCTTATCTCCATACCAGGTATACAAGATATCTGCTTTGTTGAACATCATGTATCCGGGAAGCGCATACATAGGTTCAAACTTATGTTCTATGGTGTAGACCCTTCCTGCAGTGTGGCTCCTTTATTCGCATCAGTAAAAATTCGATGGTAATCATCTCTGACTTATCTCTTTCCTTCTTCGTCTTTATCTTTATAGAAATTTATTTGCCAAGAGCTCAATCCGGATAGAGGTATTCCCCCAAATAATAAGCTTCTATCTCTGTCAGTTCTTCGGGCAGAGCCAATGTGACATTGTCCTTCAAGGTGCTCATCGGGCTGGCAGGCTTCGTATTGTCATTGTCGTTAAAATTACCCATAGGCAATGCCCCGCTGAAATTGCATGTTATGTTCAGACCGTCTGCACTTTGGAAATTGAATGCAATATCATAATTTTCACCGCTTCGTGTCACGGTCATGGTTCCACTGTTCAGGAAGGCAATATATCTCTTGCCTGTTCTGGAATCGACTTTCTCCAAATAAGAGCCCGTAGGATAATATTGCCCGTTTATGTCGGAAATTTGGCCTTTGTTGATAGTCATGGGGATTTGCATATATCCCTGTGTACTTCCTCCAAAGATAGACACTTGGTAAGTACCTTCTTCCAGTGGAGGATTTTCCATATTGTAATCTAACAATTTATGCATATAACAGCTTGACAATTGCAAATAATAGCCATTTGGTCAGTACCTCGTTTTCATTGAAGTTTCCATGATAGAATTGCAACAGCATATCATCGGCATGCGGACAGAACCAGTTGCCGTAATATCTTCCTTGGGCTAAAGTGAAAGACACCTCTTGATCTTCCGTAAAAGGCTGGTAAGTGCCCTGTGGTGTTTCCGGCTCATATTTTTCAAAGATAATATCACCTTTGAAGTGTCCTCGGAAAGGCTCTCCGTCTTCCATGACGATATCCATATCAATGGTATAGGTGTCGCCTTTACGCTGAACAAGTACGGTTCCTCCTGTGACATAGCTGTAAACCACTCCATTGGCAGGGTCGGATGAAATGCGGGTAAATACATTGGTTGTTTCCACATCCCAACAACCTATTTGTGCCGTCTCTTCTCCGGCATGATATTCTCCCGCCGGCAGAGTAGCGTTCCACGGGTCGCTGTCGGCTACATTATAAAGATCCAGGCGAACCAGATAGTCTCCAATATTGGTCGGTAAGTCATCTTTTCCTATTTCCCCAGAGGCCAGGCGAATAACATAGTTACCGTTTCCAGGCTCATTGTCGGTACGGTAACTTGCCTTTTCCAATAATTTCAGTTTTACTACAGGTACATCATTTTCATAAACCGGTTGTGTCTTCATTTCAAGAGCCTCGGAAAGTAAATAGCGTCCTTGACTCACAACAGCTGCCTGAATGATGTAACAAGTTTCCGCCTCTAAGGCAATAGCCCGTTGGATACTTGTCGCGGAGTTATCAGCCGGTATGCCTTCGTTAAGAATATCCTCCGCTGTAGGAGCCGTCTCGCCTTTTTATAGCACATCCAAGCACATTGGTCTGCATGTTGGGGGTGAGTGAAAACTCCAATGAATGACTGGTAACTTTGATGGCGTTCAGGGTAGCAGCCGCCGGAACTGCCTTTTCATCATCGGAACATGATGAGAAAAACAATACCGATAGAATGGCTGATAAAATATAATATGTTAGTTTATTCATAACAAACTTTTTTTTAATGTGATTTATTGGGGATTATCCATATCGGTAACCTTAGAAGTGAAAGTACATACATAACGCTGTCCTTCCGTATCAGTAAGGTCTATCTTAAAGGTATATGCTTCACCGGATTTGTCGACTTCCACCTTGCCTGATTTAAATTTACGGGTAGTGAAACCATACGAATAGACTGAGATTTCACTGGATTTGCTGTCCAACGTTCCGACAGCGCCATCGTTACCGACGTTATAAGTTCCGGCGGGAAGAACCTTCTCCCCGCAGCTGCACGCAAATCAAGGGTCATTTCTGTATCCCAATTATTGAATGCACCTTGAGATAGAATTGTCCATCTACTGCGCCGTTAGGAAGTATGCGTTTCAGTTGTTCTATACTATTAACCTGAATTTGCAGTTCATCGAAAATGGCAAATTTTTCTCCGGATATTTCCCCCTCATACGTAGCATTTACTTTGCTGCCATCCTCCAGTATAAATTCCATACTGATTTCATACTTTTGGGTTTCCGTATTAGCATTCAATTTCATTGCACCAGATTGGATACCTATCTTTTCTTCTCCTTTCATAAAGTATGTGTAATTGATATTCGTATCAATGTAGTATCCATCTTCCGCCCCTACCACATAAGTACCGCTTTTGGTATATTTATAATCTTCACCATAAATGTCAAGTGCAAGTGTGTAGTTCCCGTCACTGAACGTGATATTATCATTACGCCCATAATCGGAACCCTCGGCCGAGGTAAATGCAACGTTATACGTCTTGACTATCTCTTGCGCTTCCCCGTTGGTTTCAGCATCAATTCTTGCAGCAGATCCATGGCTCCCGCCAATTCGTCATTCTCATCCATAGCAGCTATGGCTATACTCTTGATTTTTAGTCCGATTTTCTGGTCCATTTGCGGAGTCAAGACCCAATCCCCGTTTTCCAGTGCGCTGGGGCTAACGTAAAGCTTATATCCGGATTCAATCCCCATTGATCGTTTTCAAAGATTACGCCCAAGTAGAGTTTAAAGCCATTAGCTGTCTTCAGAAATTGTCCGCAAGGCACGTTGAGCACACCGTCTTTAAGGACTCCTTTGAAAGTAAGTTCTGCATTCTTGAATGAAACAGTTACCTCATTACTCTCGGCTATAACACTTACTTCATCCTGTGTGGCAAATCCGTCCCTATTCTTAAAATCAGCTATCCAAGAACGGTTGTAAGAATTCCTGGAATACTGCATAAAGCTATACTCTTTAGCCAAACTACCGGATTCCAGCGTCACTTTACCCAATCTTTCCAGACTTTCTGTGTTCTCATCAGCCAAGATGTAATACCATTCTCTGCTTCTTCGTAACTCAACCAGGTTTGGGCTTCTTCACTGATGCTCACCGTTATCGGCATTTCACTTTCAAAACGGATAAACTGTTTGAAAGCCTTGTTTTCGGCAAAAGAGAAAAAATCGTCAGTCTTATAGTTTGTAATGATACCCATCTGTGTGATGCCTATCTTGGCAGACGATTCGCCCATGACCAGTGAGATGGTGGCTGTACGGGTTTCCATTTCGTCGTTGGGAGCTATGTAGAAGCTTACCACTCCATTACTGCACGCCTTGATGGTACACCATTCTTCATTGGAAGTAGCCGTCAGAGTAGGATCAGCGTTGCCCACCTCAATGGTTCCATCACCACCAACAGATTTGAAATCAACCGTAGAAGACGTTATTTGCAGTTCTACCGGTGGCAGATATTGGGTATCGTCATCGTTGCAGGCACCTAAGAACAAAGAGCATCCTGCGATGAGTAGATAGATGATATTCTTTTTCATATTCACTTCTTTTTTTAATGTTTGTTATTTGGAAGCCGCTTGCTGTGTAAATGTACGAAAGAATCCTGTCACATAAGCCAATTGCAGGACATCCTTACCTGTGTTATTGTCTATTGCCACAAAAGAGTCGCACAAAAACTTGCCCCACATACCGTTATCCTGCAAGATGACGGTTTGGGTTACATCTTCCAAATGGCTGTCTCCAGGGTTGGGCGCTGCTTTTTCCTCCATGTAACCTTCCATACCAACACCCTGTGTCTGGCTCAAATATCCTCCTCCCTGCAAAGTCCATGGTACTAAGACAATGCCATCAGGCAACATTTGGTATTCCAGACTGATACTACCGGCCACTGCATTGTAGCGTATGCGCATATCAAACGGCAATCCTTTCATAAGATAACTTTCATTGAACAATTCTTCTTCCAGTGTTACAGGTAGCATGGTATTTCCTTGGTAATACACAAAAAAGTATTCACCGATGTATTTCTCATAGCGGGAGTAAGTTTTGGGCAATTCTCTGGCACGTATAGTTACTTTATCGTCTGTGAAGCTCATGCTACCCTGTTCCCAGCGCAACTCTTTCACATCCAAGGTAGCTAGCGACAACGGTTCATCGAACTGATACCTTCCGGTGTATAGTGAAAGGCAGATTTACCTGGCTGCCATCGGCATTTTCCAAGATAAATTTGCGATAACGCTGTGTCACTGTGTATTGTATCACTCCGTCTATCACCACCTCATAAGCGGCTGGATAAGCCTCATTGGTAATCTGTTTAACGCTTTGCAAGTAATCTTCCAAGCTACATTCTCCGGCAGCGGATGCATTATCATTTTGTTACCGGTCTTCTTACCCTTCAACACCACTTCGTCAGAGGTACAGGACAAGATAAGAAAGTCACTGTCTCCCTCCATACCCATACCATCTTCGCCTATACCCAATGCATTGGAAGGCTCTGAGAAAAATGGAATATTTCATTGTACGTACTAAACGTCAGCATGGGTCCGGCACTATTCACCATATCATAAGCACCTGTACTCACCTTATCGGGCTGGAAGAGATCGCATGACACATCGGCAGTGCCCTCTTTATGAAAGCGTATCAGCATAGTGTATCCCCCATAAGCCTTAGTAGCGGCAGGATAGTAATTCAGCACCCATCCGTTACCGGCAGAACGCAGTACTTCCTGATACTCGGCGATGGACTGGTTGATGCGGTTGGCGGCCGATTGGTCGAAAACATCGTCCACTTCAGAGGTACATGCTCCTGCTCCAATCAATATTAAAGCCAATATCCATAGATTATATATCTTTTTCATATATATGTTCTTTTAGTTTAATTCTGTCAAATCAATATATTTCACTTGTTCGGAACGGCGCTGTACAATATCGCGCAATTTGTCCAAGTCAATATTCCAGACTTCATTCATGTAGTTTCTCACAATTTCCATCTTTTGGTTAATGAATGTGGCTCCCTCATCGGCTATTTTCAACTGTTGTTGCCACCAGGCAGCATCATGGGTCACATAGTTCGCTACCAGCTCGGCAAAGTCCTCATGTACTTCCGAACCACCGTAGGCCGTAATGAATCCCATGCCCAAAGCCGCTTCATCACTGACATTCACCCATCCGTTACCAATATATTTTCCACTGGACACAGCATAGAAGTCTTGCGGAAATTCGATGGTCTGATGCAAGATGTGTGAAAATTCATGGTGCATGGTACTGAAATACCAGCGGTTCATCATCTCTACATCCACGCTGTTCGGGTTCAGAGCGTTGATATTATACAGAGTTACTTTCAAACCGCCTTCTGCCGTACCCAAGGTAATCTTTCCGTTATCATAAGCCGGAGAACCTATCAAATGAATCATCTTAGGACCATATGTACATATAAAATCGCGGTTGTTTCCCTGAACTTCTACATAGGCATCAATCCACAAGTATTTTACCAATTTGGCCATGGCTACTGATTTGGACAATTCGGCCGGTGCCAAGTTATAGTCGGTATCCGATTCCTTGTATTCGAATTTATATTTAAAATCGATATTATAAGGGGTGACATAGTTATCGAGCAACCATTCATCGAATGCCGTACGGTATGGAGTCATGTTGTCGAAGCTGCTCTCCTTTGTCAGGTCATCTTCGTTGCAAGCAGTGGCACCGCCGATAAGCTGCCGCCATCAGAAAATAGGTTATATATTTTTTCATATGTTATCGTATTCAGTAGATTATATACTTAGTATCTAGGATTTGGTTCCATGCCGGCAGTGATGACATCTTGTGGAAGTTGGATGGCGCGTCGCGGGTCTTCTTTTCCCAACACAATCGGACTGTTGCCGGCACGGTTGTGCGAAAACTCTATGCCATAGCGTTTCAGGTCAAACCAGCGAAGTCCTTCCTGCATGGTTTCCAAACGGCGCAGTTGCAAGATGAGTTGGATAAGATTCTCTTCCGTACCGGGCTCTACGGTAAATCCTTCAGGGTTAAGACGCTTTTTCACACTGCGTTCCTTGTCTTTGGTAACAATGGTGGGCTGATAAGGCAGGCTATTGTAGAAATTATTAACCTCTTGCTCTGTCAGATCGTGTCCTTCGTCCTTACTCAGCGCACTATGGCTTTCTATCCAAAAGTTTATGTCTTCCAAAGCCTTACTATAGTCAGGGTTATCACTCAACACATAAGCCTCTGCACGGCATAGTAGGGTTTCATCTACCGAAAACGGTACTGCTACCGTGTGCGGGTAGTACAGGCCATTGGCCTTGTCTACGTATTCAAAGTACAATTTCAGTTTCGGGAAAGGATTTTTCTGTACTACACTGAGGATGAAAGTACTCATAACCAGTCCACCCCTCCAATGCCAGGGACCGTCTGCGTCAATAGTCTCGTTAGTATAGATTGGGGTTCCGTGTCCGTAGCGTTTCAAAGTATTATAAGGACCTGTAATGATAGGTACTTGCGACCCTAAAGCAGCTAAAAGCAGATTGGCCGGTTTCTTTTCAGACACGTATTGGTTGCTGATGTCGTCCACCAAACTTACTCCGCCGAAATCAGCCTCCCAATTACGCAGTGCTGTGACCGGATTGCTGCCGATGGCAATGTTGGCACATTCTATCACCTTATCCCATTTTTGGTAATAGAGATAAAACCGTGCAGCAAAAGCGTTGGCTGCTTTACGGTTGAAGTGATACTTGGGAACCTCATAAGCAGCATCTTTAATGAGCGGAAGTCCAGCTTCCAAGTCAGCAGCAATCTGTTCATACGTATTCTTCAAGCTGCCTCGTTCAGTATTTTCCGGATAGACGCTGTCACCGGTCCGAGTACGGTAGGGTATTCCCAAATGACTTTCTGCCGTATTCGGATTATAAGGCATACAGAATACATTAGCTAATAGAAAATGGGAATAAGGCGCGGCACACCGAAACGTCTTCCTCGACCCGTTGCGGTAGTTCCGTAGGTGGGACCAGGCTACGAATTTC
>ENA-OQAA01000565-OQAA01000565.1-human-gut-metagenome-genome-assembly--contig:-NODE-565-length-24596-cov-13.066574_pt1 | contig 24596 bp, 28 predicted proteins | sample MGYA00242489_ERZ504515 | MGnify/ENA primary metagenome ERZ504515 (study PRJEB26092, sample SAMD00036237) | human gut metagenome | host: Homo sapiens | study: EMG produced TPA metagenomics assembly of... | reverse complement strand
AGCGCCACGGCGCATCGCGGGCGCGTCGACCGTGTCGGTGGTATCGACACCGCGCACGCGGCTCAGATCGGCCGCCTCGCCCTCAAGACCCCACAGCCCGGCGAGTGCGATGATCTCGGAGGCGTTGCCACGCACGATGGCGGGCTTGTACTGCTTGAGTTCGTTTACCAGCTGGGTGCGCAGGCTACCGATACCCAGGCCCACCGGATCGAGCACCCAGGGCTTGCCGGCGTCGTGTGCCGCCTTGGCCGCGCGGGGAATCGTCTGTTCGTAGATGGGGAAGAGCGTGCCCATATTGAGGTAGATGGCGCCGCCGCCGGCAACGAGTGCCTCGCCCTCGTCGGGCAGATAGACCATGGCGGCCGATCCGCCCACGGCGAGCTGCGCGTTGGCGACAAAGTCGATCGTCACCGTGTTGGTGATGGAGCCGGCCATCGGATTGGTGGCACGAATCTCCTCCACGGCTTTGACCACATTTTGCTTAAGCTGTTCCGAATCAATCACTGCACATGCCTCCTTGGCATAGAAAAGGGGCGCTGTGCATAGACAGCGCCCCTGTAAAGGCGGCATGCTCCCTACGCCAGCATTAACTGACAGGTTCAAAGGATTGGGCCCCATGCCCTCTCAGCCTTGTGGTTTGCACCGCCGGCACTCCCGCATCGAATCTGTTGTTCCCTATACTAGCGCACCTGCCAAAAAGGGACAGGTTTATTTTGGCAGGTAACAACTGGGACTTTGCGTTTTCCCAGATGAAACCTGCCGAAATAAACCTGTCCCTTTTTGGCAGGTCGGTACAATAGATGGGATTAAGAATGACCGAGGGGACCTTATGATCAAACTTGTGCTGACCGATATGGACGATACACTGATTCCAGCCGGGCATGACGGCGCCAGCGACTACGCCATTGAGGGTATTCATGCCATGCAGGCGGCGGGTTTGCACTTTGGGCCGGTTTCGGGTCGTCAGCCGTCCGCGATGGGCTGGATGTTCAAAAACCGTTCCGAGTGTTATTCGACCGGTGCGTTCTGTAACGGCCAGGTGATGTTTGTCGACGGCGAAGTAGTCGCCTCGCGCGCAATCGATAACGATGCCTTATGCGCTTAGCCGATTATTTTGAACAGGAGACCGACGATACGTATTTGAAGGTCTACCGTCTGGGTGATGACTTTTGGAATAACGATGCCTATTGCGTGACAAGCGATCCCGAGCGTGTGCGTCGCGCCATGAAGTCAGGCGGCAACGCGTGGCTCAAGGGCGAAGAGGCTCCCTGTCGTCCTGTCGTTGACGATGCCCCGGTATACAAGGCGAATATCTGGAGTGCCCGTTCGCGCGAGGAGCTCGCCGAGCTGCGCGAGCGTGTTGCCGCTGAGGTGCCGGAGCTCTCGCTCGTGTTTCCCAACAACCGCGTGCGCCTGTTCGACGTTCTTCCGACCGGCTGGGACAAGGGCTGCGCTGCGCTGGAGCTGGCGCGTGCTTTGGGCCTGATGCCCGACGAGGTGGCCGTATTCGGCGATTCCGATAACGATTTGCCCATGATCGATGCCGTTCCCAACTCCGTTGCAGTCGCCAATGCCAACGAGGCCGTCACGGCTGCCGCACGCTGGCATATCGGCGCTGCGGCAGATGATGCGGTTGCCGGGGCTCTGCATCAGATTGCTGCCTGCGCCGCGACGGGGGAGATGCCGTCGTTTATGAGCCAAATGGACACGGCGGGTTTCGACGTCACAAACGTCTAGGGAGAAAGCCATGAAGCTCCAGCAACTCAGATATGTCGTCAAAGTTGCCGAATGCGGCAGCATCACCGAGGCCTCGCGCCGGCTCTTTGTGTCGCAGCCTTCGATTACCGCGTCGATCCGCGATCTCGAAAACGAGATGGGTGTGCATATCTTTGAGCGCACCAACAAGGGTGTCATTGTGTCCGAGGAAGGCGAGACCTTCTTGGGGTACGCGCGCCAGGTGCTCGACCAGGCCGACCTGCTCGAGGGCAAGTACAAAGGTACGTCCGAGCAGGTGCCGCACTTTAGTGTGAGCTGCCAGCATTATTCCTTTGCCGTTAATGCGTTTGTCGATGTGATCCGCGAGTTCGATGCCGCGCGTTACGACTTCACCCTGCGCGAGGAGCAGACTCACGAGATTATCGAGGATGTCGCGCACATGAAAAGTGAGCTCGGCATCCTGTATCTGTCGGAGCACAACCGCGAGGTTATCGAGCGCATGCTCGCCGCCAACGAGCTCGTATTCGAGGGGCTCTTCTGCGCCGCGCCGCATGTCTTTGTATGCGCCGACCATCCGCTGGCTGGCCGCTCCAGCGTGACGCTCGAGGACTTGGAAGACTACCCGTTTTTGTCCTACGAGCAGGGCAGTTATAACTCGTTCTACTATTCCGAGGAGCTGACCTCGACCTTTGAGCGTCGCAAAAATATCCGTGTGCGCGACCGTGCGACGTTGTTCAATTTGGCCATGGGCCTCAACGGCTACACGGTATGCTCGGGCGTGATCAGCCACGAGCTCAACGGCCCCGGCATTATCTCGATTCCGCTCGACGTGGACGAGTACATGGAGATTGGCATCATCACGCGCAAGAACACGACGCTCACGCGCTACGGTCGGGCCTATATCGACGCGATTCGTCAGCATATCTAGGCTGCTGTGCTCCGCACGGTTCAAGTCTCTTTATGACAGTCCAGACTGATATAGGAAGCATCTATATCAAACTGTTATAAACGTATATTTTACGATGACCATATGAGCGCTCATACTCTGTCCCAGTAAAGCAACCAATGCAAAGGGAGATATCTATGAGCACTTCGATTCAACCGAACGCGCCGTTTCGCGCCGATATCGTCGGCAGTTTTCTTCGTCCGCAGGCTGTAAAGGATGCCCGTGCCGCCTATGTCGCGGGTAAACTCGACGCTTCCGGCCTTAAGGCCGTCGAGGACGAGGCCATCCGCGACTTAGTGGCCAAGCAGAAGGCTGCCGGCCTGCAGGTGATTACCGATGGCGAGTTCCGCCGCAGCTACTGGCACCTCGATTTTATGTGGGGACTCAACGGCATTGAGCGCCGCGCCTCGCGCACGGGCTACATGTTTCACGATGAGGAGACTACTGCCGACACCGCCGTGGTAACCGGTCCCATTAGCGGCGAGAACCATCCGTTCGTCGAGCACTTCAAATTTGTCAAGTCGCTCGAGGGTGAGGGCCAGATCGCGCGCCAGACCATTCCGGCGCCGATCCAGACGTTCTCCGAAGTCACACTCGACCGCTGTGATGGCCAGCAGGAGAGCCTGCGTGCCGTCTATAAGACCGACGAAGAGCTCGCCGATGCCATTGCCGAAGCATACCGCGCCGTGATTGCCGACCTGTATGCCGCGGGCTGCCGCAACATCCAATTTGATGACTGCACCTGGGGCATCTATTGCGATACCGACTTTGTGTCCAAGACCGGCATGAGTCCGGTTGACCTGCAAAAGGTGAGCGAGCTGGGCGTGGCGCTCAACAATGCTGCCATCGCGGGCAAGCCCGACGATCTGGTTATCAACACGCACGTGTGCCGCGGCAACTATCACTCCACGTATGCCTTCGAGGGTGGTTACGATCCCATTGCACCGTACCTGTTTGCGCACGAGGATGTCGACGCGTTCTACCTTGAGTTCGATACGCCGCGCGCCGGTGGCTTTGAGCCGCTCAAGTATGTTGCTCCCGGCAAGAAGGTCGTGCTGGGCCTGGTGACCACCAAGGCCGCTGAGCTCGAGGACGAGGATGCCATCGTCGAACGTATCCACGAGGCCGCAAAGTATGTGCCGCTCGAGAACCTGTACCTGTCGCCCCAGTGCGGCTTTGCCAGCTGTGAGATTGGCAACAAACTGACCGAGGACGAACAGTGGGCAAAGATCGCGCTGGTCAAGCGCATTTCCGAGCGCGTTTGGAAGTAACGCTACCGTTTGCAGGTGACGGCGCGTGCGAGACATGGCGTATCACGTACAATGGTTCGGATCGTATCGTTCGGGCAGGTTATCCGATATGCCTGATCGCCCTTCCATCATGAAAGGACTTCCATGTCCCAATCCTCGACGCCCGCCGTCACCGATGCCATCTACGATGCATCGTCGCTCGGCCGCCCGCGCATGTTTGTGTTGGGTTTGCAACACATGTTTGCGATGTTCGGAGCCACGGTGCTCGTGCCTGTGCTCACCGGCCTTTCCGTTTCGGCGACGCTTCTGTTCGCCGGCATCGGCACGCTGCTGTTTCATTTTCTATCGCGCGGTAAGGTGCCCGCGTTTCTGGGCTCGTCGTTTGCCTTTATCGCGGGTTATGCCGCCATTGCACCCAACGGCGAGGCCGAGCTTTTGCCTTACGCTTGCCTGGCGTTGCCTGCGCCGGCCTGCTCTATCCGGTGCTGGCGGCGCTGTTCCGCGCATTTGGCGCCAAGCGTGTCATGCGCTTCTTTCCGCCGGTGGTGACCGGTCCCATCGTCATTTCCATCGGCCTGATCCTGGCGAGCTCTGCCATTGCCAACTGCCAGACCAACTGGCTTGTCGCCGTTATCGCTGTGGCCGTGATCGTCATCTGCAACATCTGGGGCCGCGGCATGGTCAAGATCGTGCCGATTTTGCTGGGCGTTGTGGTGAGCTATGCCGTCGCGGCGGTGCTGGGCGAGGTTGATTTTTCGGGCGTTGCCGCCGCTCCGTGGGTCGGTCTGCCCATCGTGTGGAACAACACCGTGTTTGCGCTCTTTGGCCCGCAGTTCGATAGTGGTCTTGCCACGACGGCTATCATCACCATCATGCCGCTGGCCTTTGCGACCATGATTGAGCACATTGGCGATATCTCCGCCATTGGCTCTACCTGCGAACGCAATTACATTGCCGATCCCGGTCTGCACCGTACCCTGCTCGGCGATGGCCTGGCGACCATCTTGGCGTCGCTCTTTGGCGCTCCGGCCAACACCACGTATGGCGAGAACACCGGCGTGCTTGCGCTTACGCGTGTGTTCGACCCGCGTGTGATTCGCATTGCCGCCTGCTGTGCCATTGTGCTTTCGTTCTGCCCCAAGTTTGCTGCGGTGATTGCCGCCATGCCGGCGTGCGTTATCGGCGGTGTGTCGCTCGTGCTCTACGGCATGATCAGCGCCGTTGGCGTGCGTAACCTCATCGAAAACCAGGTCGATTTCCAGAACAACCGCAATGTGCTGGTTGCGGCTCTGGTGCTCGTGCTCTCGCTCGGCATTGCCTACAGTACCGCCGGTGCCATCGTGCTGGAGCTGGGCGGCGTGACGATTTCGCTTTCGGGCCTTGCCGTGGGCTCGCTGGTGGGCATTGCGCTCAACGCCATCCTGCCCGGTAATGACTTTGAGTTCGATACTTCCGAGCTTGAGGAGACTGCTGAATAGTAGCTGCGTTCAGCCAAATTAAAAATGGCGTCCATGCGTATGTACGCGTGGACGCCATTTTTAATGCGTCAGTATCCAGTGGATGCCGCGCGCCATGCGCAGGTCAGTTTGGGCAAAGTGATTGCCGGGGTTGAGCTCCAGCGTTGTTGGAACGTCACGCTCGATAAACAGCTCTTCCATCGCGCGCGTATCGTCGAGCACGTGCCGCATCATGCGGTTGGGCGTCTTGGTTTCCTTTTTACCGAGTGAAAGATAGGCGGCGTCGGGCGTAGCTGTCATCGTGCGCTCGCGCGCGTAGTCGATAAAGCCGGGGAACCACAGCGACCCCGACGCACTCGCCGCGCGCTCAAAGACATCTGTTTGCCAAAGTGCCCACAGTGAAAAAAGACCCGCCAACGAGTAGCCGGCAATGCCGCGCCAGGTGGGCGGGCAGGGAAGTGATGATTCGGCCTCTGGGATCATCTGCTTCAACAACTCGTCAAGAAAACCAGCAGCCTGTCCACCAAAGGGCTCGGCATCTCGTATAGTTCCCTCACATTCCCAGGGGCTCAGCTCGCGATTCCAATCGAGCCCTCCAATGGCGACAAGGGTGAATGGCGGGCAGTCGAGCTCTCGGCAGCGCTTGTAGACTTCACTACCGTCGCCCATAACCACGGGGAGGTAGATGACGGGCGCGCCTTCCACACACTCTGAATAAACGGTTATCTGCTTATGATGCGCTTCCAAGGCAGGCTTCTCTCGGTGTTGTGATATTGACAGCCTCAATTGTCGCACGCTGGCACGGGGGCAGACGCTAAAAGAAAGGCGCGGAGCCGCTCGATGCGACTCCGCGCCTTGTTGTTTTGCTTTGGCAGACTATGCCGCTACGCCACGAAGAAGTAGACGAGGAAGGCAAGGGCTGCGATCCACATGAGCGGCTTGATCTTGGAGGCCTCGCCCTTAAAGAGCGCGACGATCACGTAGCGATAAAGCCCAGGCCAATGCCGGCAGAGATGGAGTAGGTGAAGGGCACGCCGGCGACAATCATGAACGCCGGGAAACCCTGCGACACGTCGGACCAGTCGATCTCGGAGGCCTCGCTCATCATGAGGTAGCCGACGTAGACCAGAGCACCGCAGGTGGCGGCGCTGGAAACGATGGTGACGATGGGGGAGAAGAACGCGGCGAGAATGAACAGCACGCCGGTGGTGACGGAGGTGAGGCCCGTGCGGCCACCGTCGGCGGCGCCAGAGGTGGACTCGACGAAGGTGGTGATGGAGGAGACGCCCATGAAACCGCCCACAGCGGCGGCGGAGTCGACGATCAGGATCTCCTTGATATTCTCGACGTTGCCGTCGTCGGTGAGGAACTCGCCCTGCTTGGCCACGGCCATCGCGGTGCCCATGGTGTCGAAGAAGTCACTCATGAGCAGCGAGAACGAGATGACGAGGAGCGCGGGGTCGGTAAGGACCTTGACGATGGCGGGCACGCCGCCGGCGTCGGCGATGGGGCCACCGATGCTCGAGAAGTCGAGCGGGGCGATGATACCGGTCGGAGCATGGGTCACACCTAAGGGGATACCGGCGATGACGGCGACGACGATGCCGATGAGCAGCGAGCCGGGGACGTTGCGGCAGGCGAGGGCGACTGTCACCAGGATGGAGATGATGCCGACGATGAAGGTGGGGGAGGTGATGTCGCCCAGACCGACGAGTGTACCGGCGCCAGCGGTGATAATGCCGGCATCGCACAGGCCAATCATGGCGATGAACAGGCCCGGACCCACCGAGATGGCGTGACGCAGGACAACCGGGATGGCGTCCATGATGGCCTCGCGCAGGCCACAAAGCACGAGCAGCAAGATGACGACGCCCTCAAGGAAGATGACGCTCATGGCCACGTGCCAGTCACCGCCGCAGACGGTGGTGGTGATTCCAGCGATCATCGCGTTGACGCCTAAGCCCGACGCGCAGGCGAGCGGGCGGTTGGCGAAGATGCCCATGCAGATGGTCATGATGCCGGCGCCCAGGCAGGTGGCGCAGGCGAGCGCTCCCGCATCGATGCCAGCGCCCGAGAGCACCGCGGGGTTGACGGCGATGATGTAGCCATCGCCAGGAATGTTGTCAGTCCAGCGCGAAGTTCGGTCCCGATTGTGGACTTGAGCTCGCTGACGTGAAACAGTTCGTCCATGCATACCCTTTCCTTGTTCGGCCCCGAGTTTAGGCCGATTGACACGAACTCACCCACTATAGCCCCTTTACAACACTGTTGTTCCTCGCATGTTGATGTTCGGCGCTTTGTAGCAGACGGACGGTATTTTTCGCATGAAAATGTGTGGGTACCGTATACTTAAGCGGTTACAACGACCCCTATGGAGGAACGTATGATTAAAGAGCTCTGCCGCGACGAGGCTATCCTGTCTCAGCGTTGCGAGGTTGCGACTGTCGAGGACGAGTCGGTCGCTCAGGATCTGATTGATACTATCAAGTCGCTCGATGATGCCGGCTGCTTGGCCGCCAACCAGATTGGCGTTACCAAGAAGGTCTGCGTCTATCTGGACGACGCCGGCGAGCCCCACGTGCTCTATAACCCCCGTCTGGTGTTTGGCTTGGGCGCCAGCAAGATGGAGGAGAGCTGCCTGACGCACGAGGAGGTCACCAAGTCCACGCGCTACATCAAGTGCAAGGTCGCCTTTGATCAGATCGTCGACGGCAAGATGCGCGAGCGCAAGCAGGACTTCGTCGGCTTCGAGGCACAGATGATCCAGCATATGATCGACCACTGCCTCGGCAAGTTGGTCTAAGGGGATCAAAGCACCGCACCTTGCCGCTCAATCGTCGCTCGCGTACCTTAAGTACGCTTCGCTCCTCTTTCGTGGCAATCTGCGGCACTTTGACCCCTTAGACGACCTGCGGGGTCAACTTGGTTGAGTTTATCCTGCTTGAATAGCCCGGGCGTGACATTGTTGTCATGTCCGGGCTTTTGTGTTTAGCGCCTCTTTGATTGGTGACAATAAGCTTAGAAAGAAAGAACGTAAAGCTAGGAGGCGCTATGTGTACGAGCATTCGATTTACCGATAATTCTGGTCACATGTATCTAGCCGCAACCTAGACTGGAGCTTTGACTACGGCCAACAGGTTCGCGTGATGCCGCGCGGGTTCCACGTCCCGTATTCGTTTATCGACGATGCGTCGGCGGCGCACGCGGTAATCGGCATGTGCATCGATTACGAGAACTACCCTATGTTTTTCGACTGCGGTAACGATGCGGGTCTGGCTGTGGCGGGGCTCAACTTCCCCGGCTATGCCGAGTATGCCGATGGCCCTGTCGACGGCAAGAACAATATCGCGGCCTATGAGTTTCCCCTGTGGGTGGCAGCGACGTTCTCGACGGTCGATGAGGTCGAGGCCGCGCTGCGCGATACGGTGATTGTCGCCAAATCTGCCGGAGAGGGGCTGGGCGTGTCACTGCTCCATTGGATTATCGGCGACAGCCAGCGCAGCATCGTGGTCGAGATGATGGCTGACGGCCTGCATGTATACGACGATCCGGTCGACACCCTTGCCAATCAGCCGACCTTCCCGTGGCATATGGAAAACCTGCGCACCTATATCACGGCCACAAGCGATTTTCCGCAGACGGCGACATGGCGTGGCGCCGAGCTCAAGCCTATGGCGCGGGTGCCGGCATGCGCGGTATTCCGGGTGATTGCTATTCGCCGAGCCGTTTTGTAAAGGCGGCGTACCTCAATGCCAATTACCCGCAAAAGGAGAGCGAGACCGAAAACGTCGTCCGCATGTTCCGTTCACTCGAGGGCGTGGTGATGATCGAGGGGGCGTCCAGGATGGGCGATGGCAAGTTCGAGAAGACTATCTATACCGGATGCTTTAGCGCGCGCACGGGCAATTATTACTACGCGATGTATGGGGATCCGTCGATTCGCTACGTGAGTCTGATGGATGCCGAGGGCGCGAACCCCGATAGGCTCGTGGTTCCCGAGCCGCGTCGTTCGTAGCTCACTGGTCCGTTGCGACATAAAACGCCTCGCACCTCTTATGAGATGCGAGGCCGTTGTCGTCAATGGCTGGTGGCGTGTTAGAAGTTGGCGTCGTTGAACTGGGTGCTCTCGAGTCCGTCGAGTTGCTGTTCGGGCGTATCGGCGACGCTCTCGAGCAACTCGGTGGGGTCGACGTTCATGTTCCTACCGGCTTCGTTGCCATTGACCAGGTCGTCCGAGAAGATATCGACTTCCATTTCCTCGGCCTCTTCGATCTGAACCTCGAGCGGCACCTGGGTGCGCACGAGCTTAACGGCCGGGCGCATGCGGGCAAACAGCGGTACGTACTCAATGATGATGGCCGAGTTCTCAAGACCGTACCAGCGTGCCGGGCTTCCGCAGGCGCGGCGGACGGCGTACTTGATGGCCATCACGCGGTGGTCATTGCGGTTGATGTCCGTTTCGGGGGCAAGCATCTTGCGCAGCATGCAAAAGCGGAAGTCGCCCACGTTGCCGCGTGTCTCGTAGATGGAGTAGGTGTGATGTTGCGGCGGCAGCTCACCCGAGGCCATCAGGTCGCCGACGATCTGACGTAGGTAGGCGTTGATGCGCTGGTTGACCTTAAAGCCCAGGTCCAGGCGCACGCGGAACAAAAAGTCCGTGCCAAAGGTCTCGACGGAATACTCGTGCGTATAGGGTTCGTCGGTAACGTGCACGTTGATGAACCAATATGCCTTGGCGCGCTTGGGGTGCTTGTCCAGGATGGAATAGAGCACGTCGCGGTCGAGTGTGAGCGGATCGGGGCTGTTGGTGAGGAACACCAGATTGTCGGCGAGCACGGGGTAGGTCTCGTCGTTGCGCAGGCGGTTGAGCTGATCGATGTACTTGGAGACGGGCAGCAGGATCGTTTGCGTGCGCTCGATGGCGGTACCGCGACGCCACACGTACATAAGGCCAAACAGCAGCGAGGCCAAGAAGATCATCACATAGCCGCCGTCAAAGAACATAGTGAGGCACGAGGCAAAGAAGCACAGCTCGATGGCGCCAAAAAGCAGGGCGAAGACGCAGGCGCCAGTCTGTGCTTGAGAATGCCGACGATATAGCTCGTCAAAAGCGTCGTGGTCATAAGCATGGTCACGGTAATGGCGAGGCCATAGGCGCTCTCCATGCGCTCGGAGTTTTGGAACAGCAGCACGATGAAGATGCAGCCGACCCACATGATGTTGTTGACGAGTGGAATATAAAGCTGGCCCTTGGTGTCGCTGGGGTAGTGGATGCGCAGGTGCGGCATAAGGTTGAGGCGCGTTGCCTCCGAAACCAACGAGAATGAGCCGGTAATGAGCGCCTGCGAGGCGATGATGGCCGCCACGGCCGAAAGCACGATGGCAAAGGGGCGCAGGGGCTCGGGAAGCATCATATAGAACGGGTTGACGATATCCATCGCGAGCATCTGGGGGTTGGAGTTATTGGCGAGCAGCCAAGCGCCTTGACCCAGATAGTTGAGGATAAGGGCCGCCTTAACAAACGGCAGGATGCATAGATGTTTGCCTTGCCAACGTGGCCCATGTCCGAGTAGAGGGCCTCGGCGCCGGTCGTCGACAGAAAGACAAAGCCGAGCACCATAATGCCCGAGTGGTTGATGGGCGAGAACAGGAACATGATGCCGCGGATGGGGTTGAGCGCGCGCAAGATGGACAGGTTGCCGAGCATGTTGAACAGGCCGGCGCTGCCAGGAACAGGAACCACAGCGTCATGAGCGGGCCGAACAGCTTGCCGATCGATGAGGTACCGGCGCGCTGCATGGCAAACAGGCCGCAGATAATGATGATGGTGATGATGATTACGTTGGTCTGGCCGTCACCCAAAAGCGCATGGCCCCACTCGATAGTGCACAAGCCCTCGATGGCCGTGGTAACCGTGACGGCGGGGGTGAGGATGCCGTCGGCGAGCAGCGCCGCGCCGCCGATCATGGCGGGAAGGATCAGCCACGGCGCCACTTTGCGCACCAAGCTAAACAGGGCGAAGATGCCGCCCTCGTTGTGGTTATCGGCCTTCATGGCGATAACCACGTACTTGACCGTGGTCACGAGCGTCATGGTCCAGATGACAAGCGAAAGCGCTCCCAAGATCATGTCTTCGCTGACGGTACCGATACCGCCGTTGTTGGCGACGATTGATTTCATGGTGTACATGGGGCTCGTGCCGATGTCGCCATAGACGACGCCGAGCGTTACGAGCAGCATGCCAGCGGAGAGGGGGATGGCTCCGTGCCCGCCTTGCCCGCGCTGGTCTTGGAGGTTTGCCTCCAGTTTGTTGTGTGCCACGAGGACTCCCTTAGACATCCGGTTATCTGTCTAGGACAAAAAACTTTATGCCGTCTTTATACATACAAGAGCAGTTTGGCACATCGGGTTATTTTAGACAATAATCCTCAGCTGGGGATTATTTATCTATGCAGGTAGCATTTCAAAGCAGGGCTTTTAAGCACGTGCTGTCTGGGCGATGCCAGCCTTGGCGTTTGCGCGTTTGCCGGCGAGTTCGCAAAAAATCGCGCCGCCGATGATAAGCGCGGCGCCCATCAGGCGGACCGGTGTTATGGCTTCACCCAAAAGGGCGGCCGAGAACACGACCGCCGAAAGCGGCTCGAGGTAGCCGACGACAGCGACGGTCTGGACGGGCAGCTTGGCGACGGCGCTAAAGTAGAGCAGGCAACCGATGCCGGTGTTGACGACACCGAGCATAGCGACGGCGCGCCAATCAATACTGGCGGCGATACCGGCGGACAGGAATGAGGGAGCGCCCTGCGTGATGAGCGTGAGGACCAGTGCGGTCACAAAGGCGGCGCACACCTGGAGCGTGGAGTTCTCGAGGCCCTCGATGTGCGGCGCACCCTTGCTAGCGATGACCATCAATGCATAGCAGAAGGCCGAGGCGATTCCACAGACGATGCCCGCAATGGGCATATTGCCGCCTAGACCTTGCGCTGCAATGAGAAAAGCACCGCAGGCGACGGCGACAAAGCCGGCGATTTTGCCGCCGGTCAGCTTTTCGCCAAAGATGAGCGGGGAGAGCGCCATGACAATGATGGGGCCGCAGTAGTACAGCAGCGAGGATACGCCGACGCCGATCGTCTGGTAGGCGCGGAACAGAAAAATCCAGCTGGCGCCCAGCGCAGCTCCCGAGAGGAGGAGGGCCGCGGCTTCGCGGGGACGAGATGGCGCCTGCAACTTATGGTGTTGGGTAGTGGCGAGGATGGTTATAAGCGAGAGGGCTCCCAGAAAAGTGCGCAGCAGCACGATATCGGAGCTCGGCAGTGCGATAGCTGCGGCGATGATGCCGTTAGAGCCAAACAACAATAATGCTGCTAAGTATGTAAACAGTCCGTTGTTCATGCGCTGACATCCCCTCTATATCCGAACATGTTCACTATGGGTGAACTGGCTTTAGAAGAAAAGCGAATATAATGCATGGAAAACATGACAAAAACTCATGCAATGGTGAGGACGTGCCGTGGAGACCAATATCCAAAAGATGCAGGTGCTGCTGGAGACGGTGCGCGCCGGAAGCTTTACGCGTGCTGCCGAGCGCCTGAGCTATTCGCAGTCGGGCGTGAGCCGTATGGTGGCCGATCTTGAGGCCGACTGGGGTTTTAAGGTGCTCGACCGCAGTCGCGAGGGCGTGGCTCTTTCTGCCGACGGGCGGCAGGTCATGCCGGCTGTCGAGGCGCTCTGCGAGGAATTCACTCGCTTGCAGCGACGGGTGGATGAGATGCGTGGACTCATGCGCGGCAAAATCTGCATCGGTACGTTTTCGAGTGTGGCGACCCACGTGCTGCCGCCGGTGATTGCGCGCTTTCGCGCCGATCATCCGGACGTCGATTATGAGTTGCTGATGGGCGATTACTCAGAGATTGAACAATGGGTGGCGGAAGGTCGCTGCGACCTGGGCTTTATTCCGCGCGAGCCACGCGGCGCCGGCATGGCGTCGCGACCGTTGGTGCAAGACGAGCTGATGGCCGTGGTGCCAGCGGACTCCTCGCTTGCCACCGCGGAGGTCGTTTCCCTTGCCGATTTGGCCAACGAGCAGTTTATCCTGCTGGAACGCGGTAGCGACGACGAGATTACGCCGCTGTTTCGCCGCGCGGGCCTGGCGGTGCGCTCTAAGCTGTCGACCTGGGATGACTATGCGATTATGGCTATGGTCGAGGACGGCCTGGGCGTTAGCATTCTTCCCGCGCTCATCTTGCGTCGCTGTCAGTTCGATGTTGCCGTGCGTCCGCTCGAGGGACATCCTCATCGGCAGATCAATGCGATATATCGAACGGCCGATGTTTCGCTTGCCGCCGTCCGTTTCCTCGAATACCTCTAAACGTGTGCGCGTCATTGTCCGCTTTGGGCAAAACTCGGAGTTCGGTACGTTTTCTTATGAAATTGAACTTTCGAATGAGGTACGGCGTTATACTGCTTGCTAAATTGAACCATGGTTCAATTCGTGTTCTATAAATTGAACTTTGCCAGCAAGGAGGTTCTAGTGGCCCATGAGACGTTTAGCGATCGCCTGCGACAGGCTATGTCCGATCGCGACGTTCGCCAGTCGGACGTGATCCGCGCATCGGAGATGCTCGGCAAAAAACTCGGCAAGAGTCAGATGAGCCAATATGTGAGCGGCAAGACGATCCCGCGGCGCGATGTGGCTGAGCTGCTCGCCCGTATTTTGGAGGTCGATGTTTCCTGGCTGCTTGCCGGCGACGCCGATCAAGGCGAGGCATCATCACCCCGCAACGATTCCAAGCCCGAACCCCATCCCTCAGCTCAAATTGCAAGGAGCACCACCATGCGTACTTTTTCTAAATCCACCAAGCTCGATAACGTCCTGTATGACGTGCGCGGTCCCGTCGTCGACGAGGCCGCCCGTATGGAGGACGAGGGCGAGCGCATCCTCAAGCTCAATATCGGCAACCCGGCGCCCTTCGGTTTCCGCACGCCCGATGAGGTCATCAAGGACATGCGCCAGCAGCTGCCCGACTGCGAAGGCTATTCCAACTCGCGTGGCCTGTTCTCCGCGCGCAAGGCGATCATGCAGTATTCGCAGATCAAGGGCCTGCCCAACGTTCAGATGGAGCATATCTACACGGGCAACGGCGTGTCCGAGCTCATTCAGCTTTCGATGAACGCGCTGCTCGACAACGGCGATGAGATTCTGATCCCCAGCCCCGACTACCCGCTGTGGACGGCGTGCGCGACCCTTGCCGGCGGCCATCCTGTGCACTACCTGTGCGACGAGCAGGCCGATTGGTATCCCGATCTGCAGGATATGGAGTCCAAGATCACGAGCGCGACCAAGGCCCTCGTCATCATCAACCCCAACAACCCCACGGGCTCCGTTTACCCGCGTGAGGTGCTCGAGGGCATCGTTGAGATTGCGCGCAGGCACCAGCTCATGATTTTTGCCGACGAGATCTACGACCGCCTGTGCATGGACGGCTACGAGCACGTCTCCATTGCATCACTCGCCCCCGACCTGCCGTGCGTAACCTTCAGCGGCCTTTCCAAGTCGCACATGATTGCGGGCTATCGTATTGGCTGGATGGTGCTTTCGGGCAACCAGCGCTGCATGAGCGACTTCATCATGGGCATCAACATGCTCTCTAACATGCGCCTGTGCTCCAACGTGCCGGCTCAGTCGATCGTCCAGACGGCGCTCGGCGGCCATCAGTCGGTTAACGACTACATCCGTCCCGGCGGCCGTGTCTACGAGCAGCGCAACTTTGTGTATGAGGCGCTCAACAAGATTGACGGCATCTCGGTGGTTAAGCCGCGCGCGGCGTTCTACATCTTCCCCAAGATGGATGTTAAGAAGTTCAACATCACCGATGACGAGCAGTTCGCCCTCGACCTGCTGCACGAGAAGAAGATCCTGATCACGCGTGGCGGCGGCTTCAACTGGGCTGAGCCCGACCACTTCCGTATCGTGTACCTGCCGCGCATGGAAGTACTCAAAGAGTCCCTCGAAGACCTCGCCGACTTCTTTGACCATTACCGCCAGGCGTAACGGCAAAGGTAGCCTGTAATGAAACGGTCGGCCCGCAACGGATGCGGGCGACCGTTTTCTGTCTAAGCCCGTGCTGTTAGCGCTTGTCTCGTTGAGCGGGCGAGGTTCGCGTGTGAGCGGCTAGTTCTATTCCAAAATGGAATACAATGGGCTTAAGCTGGAATTGATGTCCGGGTACCTGCTTTTCTAGAATGTTTTCAACAAGATGAAAGGCGGTTCCAACCAATGATTATCGATGCAAATTCCTACTGGTTCGACGAGCGCATCTTTCATGACGAGACGCTCTGCGAACAGTTTTTGGCCGAGGTACCCCGCGCCTATGACACCGAAGGCTATCTGACCATGAATTCCGCCGGCAAACGACAGATCGTGATCGAGATGCCCGCCGGTTCTCCGGGTCTTAACTACATTGAGGGCGACTACACCCTCGAGAAGCGCTTGGCCGATATGGATGAGGCGGGGGTCGACAAGGCGATCCTCAAGCTCCCCGGCTGCCACGAGTGGATGTCGCTCGGGATGTGCCGGCGTTTCAACGACGGTATGGCTGCTGACGCGAAGGCGTCAAATGGCCGTCTGATTCCGCTTGTCGCCGTGCCGCCCTTTGGCACCAAAGCGAATTTGGAGGAGCTCGACCGCAGGCTCGACGATGGTTTTGCGGGTGTGCAGCTCTGCGCTCACTACGGCAAGCGCTATCTCGACGACCAGGTCTTCTCGAGCTTTTTCGAGCACCTGAACGAACGCCATGTCACCGTTTACGTGCACCATGTTCCCGTGCCGGTCGAGAACGAGTCGCTTCTCGCGTACGACAACCTTCGCCGCTCTTATGGCCGCTGCGTCGACCAAACTACGGCGATCGGCCGAGAGATCTTTGGTGATTTCTTTGAGCGCTACCCCAATATCAAGATGGTCCACTCCATGCTCGGCGGCGCATACTTTGCGTTCAAGGAGATGCTGCTGCCTCATGGTCCCAAGCGCCTGATGCTTCTGGCCGTTTTCAGGTCGATACCGAGACCGTTTCCAGGCGCCTCGAGAACAACATCTATTTCGACATGTCCCATGCCCAGCCTTGGGGCAAGACACTCCTCGCCTGCGCGGTTGACGTGCTGGGTGCAGACCATATTGTTTTTGGCACGAGCTATCCCGTTAAACGCGAGTGGCTCACCGAGGGTGTCGCCTGCGTTCGCGCTGCAAATCTGAGCGATACAGACAGCGACCTTGTGCTTGGCGGTACGGCGCAGCAACTGTACGGTGTCGAGTGAGCGGCAATCAGAGGGGAGTATCTGCATGGACGAAGGAGAGATGAGGGCTGGGGCCGCTCGTGTGGCCATCGATCTTGGGGACGTGTTGCCGTTCGACGGTTTCGACGAACTCCGTCATGAGGTCTTCGCCCGTGCCTTATCATCGAGGGGACGGGGCGACGCGCCTGCGTCCTTTCGCTTGAGGTCACCTCGATCGCTCCGGCTCTACTCGCCGATCTGCGTGAGGTTGTTGAGAATGCCGCCAATTGCAGCGGTGCTTATTCTTGGGTGGTTCCTACCCACACGTTTTCCATGCCTCACGTCCGCACTCCCGGGCATCTTGTCGACGATGCTACTCGCAATCGCAACGAGCGCTATCGCGCAGCGCTCGTCGCTGCCGCCCGCACGGCTGTCGAGCGCGCTGTTGCGGGCATTCGCTCCGTCACTCTCGCCACTGTGGAGGCGAATGCCCCGTGAACGTTAATCGCGACATCGAGACGCCTGCCGGCTGGTGGTTGGGCTCGAATCCCAGGGGGTTTGCCGACCACACGATGCCCATACTCGCCATAAGGGATGCCGGGGGCGAGTATGTTGCCGTGCTCGCGACGGCGGACGTTCAGTCTCCGTGCTCGACGGGTCGCGCGACTCCGAGGGGAGGCGCATGGCGAGCGGAGACCTCTTTGGTTTTGCCGCCATGTCACTCGAGCGCGAGCTGGGTGGCGTTGCCCTGTTGCTGCCAGGCGCCGCGGGCGACCAAGGTCCGGCGGAGCGCGCCATGAACGTCATGTTCGATGCGGCCGGCGTTAAGCAGACGGTCGATGCCCATGAGGACGGATACCGCATGCTGCACCAGCAGGGGCAGGCCTTGGGCGATGCTTTAATCGAGGCCGCTCGCATGGCGCGTGAGGATGACGCTACCGGCATCGATGCCCGCACGGTCGACGTTCTCCTGCCCGCTCAGACACGCGCCGATTTTCACTCTTTGGCTCCGCACCGAACGTATGAGTTTCATGCCGCTGGCGAGCAGCGCACGAGGTCTATCTGCTCCGGCTGGGAAACGTCGGGCTTGTCGGCGTACAACCCGAGGTCTCGAGTGCATTCGGCGCCACTGTGCGCGCCGCTCGGTCCGGCTCTGTGTTCTTTGCCACGCTCGTTAACGGCGGACAGAAGTACCTACCGGCTCCCGACGCGTACGAAAAGATCACCTATGAGGCCATGAACTCCGGTTTTGCCGCCGGATCCCATGAGCGCCTCGTCGAAATCATCATTGCCGCCTTGAATGCGGCGTGACACAGAAGGAGAACGTGCATGAACATTGGACACGCGCGCCGCAAAATCACCCCACAGGGCGACATCTACCTGATTGGCTACCGCAATCTTCCCAACCGTCTTGAACCTGCGACGGGCGTCCATGACGACGTCTTCGCCAACGCCATCCTCTTCCAGCAAGGCGAACGTGAAGTGTTTCTCTTTAATGCCGATGTCCTCGAGTTCGAGGAAAGCATGGCCGAGGAAGTCAAGACAATGCTCGCCGAGCGCTACGGCATTGACCGTGATTGCGTTCTGCTCTCGGCGACGCACGACCATACTTCAATCGTCGCTTACCACCGCAGCTGGTGGACGGGAAAATTCGACGAGAACTACTACCGCTGGTTCCTCGATGCCATTTGCCAATGCTTTGAGGAGTGCCGCGCCAACGCACAGCCCGCGATTTGTCGCTTGGCAAGCAGGTCATCACCGGTTTCTACGACAACCGCATCATCCCAGGTGAACTCGCCGACAATGAGGTCATTGTCGTATCGTTCTTCGATACCGAAGGCAAGCCATTTGCGGGCTTTGTGAACTGGGCGGTGCATTCCGCTTGCGTCGGACCCGACTGCACGGAGCTCACGAGCGAACTCGCCGGTCTTACCGGCAAAAAGCTCGCTCAGAGTCTTGGTTACTATCCGGCCATGGTCGTCGGTGCTGCTGGCGACTGTAGCGACCGCAATTTTCGCCAGGGACGCGGCATTCCCGAGGTCGAGCGCGTTTCGACCGGTCTTGCCGAGGCGATTTCCCAGATCAAGCTCGATCGCGAGGTCGTTCTCGACCGCATCGAGCCTCAGACGTTCTATCACACCGTTGCCCATGACGACTTTTCGCTCATGCTTAAGTGTGCCGTCATCAGTCTGGGCGGCCTGCATCTCTTTGTGTTCCCGAGTGAGCTCGGCAGCGACCTGGGTATTCGCATGAAGCACGAATGCCCGGTCGAGGGAATAGTTTGCGGTTACACCAACGGCTATTTCGAGTATTTCCTTCCGGCACGCGAGTACGGCCTCTCCTTTGAGACCGAGCGTACTCAGATTCCCCAGGGCGAACCGGAACGTCTGTGTGACAAGTTCTGCCAGACGACGAGACTTCTCGGCGCAGCAGATTCGCGTCTGTAGACTGATTGCGTGATATGGGCCAATGAGGCTCCCTGCCACGTGATCGGCATCTTCCATCTTCTCTGCCGTTTCCCATCCCGGGCGTACGTGCGTCCGCGGATTTCAAAGGGGGAAGCGGATTCCTTGCCCTCCCACGTCGACTACGGAGGCATGAAATCGATGCTATACCCCGCTCAGAAAAAGGAGAATTCCATGAAATACCAGAAGCTTTGCGATGAAATCATCACAAAGGTCGGTGGTCGAGACAATGTGTTAGACGTGAGCCACTGCATTACGCGTCTCCGCTTCCACCTCAAGGATGAATCACTTGCCCAGACCAATGAGCTTAAGGCGACGAAGGCGTCGTTGACGTCATCCAGGCCGGCGGACAGTACCAGGTCGTGATCGGCGCCACCGTCGAGGCCGTCTACAACGACCTTGTTCAGATTGGCGGGTTCGACGCCAAGCCTGCGCTTGATATCGATGAGGGCGACAATGTCAAGAAGGGCGATCCGTTCTCGCGCCTGCTCGCCATCATTTCCGAGATTCTGCAGCCGGTTCTTGGTGTGCTTATGGCCGGTGGCTTCATCAAGTCGATGCTTGCGCTCTGCACGGTTGCCGGTTGGCTTGCCAAGGACAGCAATACGTATGTGACGCTCTCGGCAATCGGAGATTCGGTCTTCTATTTCTTTCCGCTAATCATTGGCTGGACGTCGGCCAAGAAGTTCGGACTTAAGCCCGTTATGGGAATGGCGCTCGGCGGTATCCTCGTCTACCCGACGCTCGTTGCCCTTATGGGCGGAGATCCGCTCTACACGCTCGGCGCCGGTACGGTCTTCGAGTCCAATGTCTACGGTGATATTTTTGGCATCCCGCTGATCATGCAGAATTACTCATCGACGATTCTGCCTGCGATCTTTATCGTCTGGATTGCCTCCAAGGTGCACAAGGCCCTTTCTAACGCGCTGCCCGCGCTTGTGAGCTCGTTCTTCTCCAACATCCTGACGCTCCTCATTTGCGGCATCCTTGGCCTGCTTGTGGTCGGTCCGGTCATGACGGTCCTCTCCAACATCGTTGCCCAGATCATCTTGATGCTCATCAACTTCCAGCCCGCCATCGCCGGCTTCGTCATCGGCACGTTCTGGAGCCTGCTCGTCATGTTCGGCCTGCACTGGGGTATCATCGCTGTGGTTTCTCGATGTCGCAACCTACGGCTATGACCTCATTAATCCGCTCGTGTATGCAGCGGTTGTGCCATCGCCGGTGCTGTGCTTGGCATGATCATCCGAACCAAGGATTCCGAGGAAAATGCTGCCGTCAACATTCCCGCCCTTGTCTCTTCGATTTTCGGTGTCAACGAGCCTGCGCTTTACGCCATCTTGCTGCCGCGTAAGCGCCTTATGTGGGCAACCTTTATTTCCGCTGGTGTAGGCGGCGCCATCGCCGGCTCATGGGTGCCAAACTCTATGCCTTCGGTGCCTCCGGCCCGCTCGGTTTCCCGAGCTTTATTAACCCTGCCGGCATCGACACGGGCTTTATCGGCCTTGTCATCTCCGGTGTGGTCGCTTTCGTTCTGGCTCTTGTCGCCGCTATGGTGATCGGTACCAGGAAGGACGAGGGCGGTAAGGCGCTCAACATCTCGGTGGACTAGTCTGTCTGCGCACTTTAACTAAATATGCTCGGACGGCGACGTGCCGCCCGAGGCATATTTGTGTTTTGTGCCGTTGTCAGCATGTTTGCGGACACAAGCCTGCGGTTGTGGAGCAGGGGGGGATTATGACGGTCGTGCCGCGGTGGAAGACGCACGGTCGCCCTGCAGGAGCTGACGGTAGGGGAGGAAGCCGATGAACGAGACGACCGCCTGCGAGTGCGCGGCGTTCCGCTTGAGGTAGAGCCTGACCTCGGAGGTCGTCGCGGGCTCAAGCGGCACCAGGGCTACCTTTCCGCTAGCAAGCGATTCCGCCGGCTTGCGCATGAGGAGTGAGACGCCGGCGCCGCGCGCGACAAGGGAGATGATGTTCTCGCTCGTTTGCCGGTGAACGTAACACGTGGGCCAAATCCAGCTTCGCGACAAAGGGAAAGGACAAGCTCGCTTACGAACGAGCCTTGGGGAAGCATGAGGAAATTCTCGTCGATAAGGTCGTCTATCTCGACGGCGTCACGTTCGGCGAGCGGATGGTCGAGCGGAAGGACGGCCACGAGCCGGTCGGTCGTAAAGGGAATCTTTTTGAACTCCGGCTCGATGGCGCCGCCGTCACGGATGAAGGCCAGGTCAATGTCTTCGTGCAGGAGCATGCGCTTGAGTGTGTCGCCCTCGCCCTCGATGAGCTCGACAGAATATGAGGGGTTCGCCTGCTGAAAATCGATGACGGCGTCCGTGATCCCATAAGGGGCCATAATGGGGATAGAACCGACGGTGAGGTGCTCGAGCGGCTCACCTGCGCCTATTTGAATGGCGGCAAGATAGCGGTGCTGAAGCGTCGCAATTTTTTGCGCATAGGGGAGGAGCGCTTCACCTTGCGCGGTGAGTGTTACGTGGCGCTGGCTTCGATCGATGAGCTTGCAGCCGAGTTCGTGCTCCATTGCCATGATGTGCTTGGAGAGGGTTGATTGCGACATGAAAAGCAGTTCCGCCGCATCAAGAAACGTGCGTGACTGCGCTAAGATGGCGAATTCGCCAAAGCGGTTGATATCCATAGGGAGGCCTCCGGTACCCTCATTTTGGCAGGTGGCCTAAACCACAACGCCGTTGCAGTGGTCGATTTCGTGCTGGATGATTTCGGCGGTGTAGCCCGAGAAGTTTTTGATGCGGTGGACGAAGTTCTCGTCCAAATACTCAACCTTAATGCGGCGATAGCGGGTACAGGGACGCTCGCCGATCAGCGAGAGGCATCCTTCGCTCGTCTGATAGGCATTGACCTGCTCAAGAATTTGAGGGTTGTACATCAGGAGTGTCCTGTTGCCGTCCTTTACGCAGATGATGCGTTTGCGCACGCCGATCATGTTGGCGGCGAGGCCCACGCACTCGCGCTCATGCTCATGGAGTGTATCCAGGAGATCCTGCCCGGTTGCGGCATCGTCGGGTCCCGCGTCTTCGGAAGGCAGACGCAAAAAGAACTCGGATTTCATGATGGGTTTAATCATGGCGGGCTCCTCATGTCTTATGCTTTCGTGGACTTTTAATAATAGCGCGGAAGGAAAGCTGCGCGTCCGCGTTACAATCTTTCGACGTTGGACCATGTTGCCAGATTCGTCGTGTACGGCGTCTGGCGTAAGTCTAGGGCTCATTTTCGCCCTGGACTGTTCCTCTGGGGCGATGCGACTGTCGTTCCAAGAGGAAGGAAATGCATGGGGAGCAAATCTCAGCAACAAGTTCAAGTAACGCCATCGGCCACTGCGGCGATTCTCGTCGTAATGTATATTGCAGCCTTTGTTGCCGCGTTTAACGAGAACATCATTAACGTGGCGTTGCACGACATTATGGCAGCCTTTTCGGTGAGTGCCACCACGGCGCAGTGGCTCGTCTCGGGCTACATGATCGTGACGTCGATCTTTACGGCCATCATGGCCTTCCTGTCCGGCCGTTTCTCGACGCGTAAACTGCTGTTTTTCGCATGCGGATGCATGGTCGCCGGCGAAATCCTGTGCCTGGTCGCTCCGTCGTTTAGCGTTTTGCTGCCAAGCCGTATTTTGCAGGCTGCGGGATCGGGCATCTTGTTCCCGCTCATGATGAACGTGGTGCTGTCTTGCGCCCCGCGCGAGAAGCTCGGTTTGTATCTGAGCCTGGGCGGCGCCTGCATTACGCTAGGACCGGCGTTTGGACCCGTGATTAGCGGTCTTATGTGCACGTTATTTGGCTGGAGGGCGGTGTTCGTAGTGCCGCTGGTGGGCGGCATTGTGGTCGCTGCGGCGGGCGTAAAGCTTGTTCAGAATGTCGGAGAGCGTTCGAACGCCACGCTTGATATTCTGTCGGTTGTTTTGCTCGCCGCCGGTATTACGGCATTTGTGTATTCCGTAGGCGAGTTCTCGACCAATCTGATTGTCGGCATCGTGACGCTTTTTGCCGCCGTTGTGCTGCTCGGCCTGTTTGCGGCCCGCCAGCTTAAGCTCGAGCATCCGGTGCTTAACGTGCGTCCCATGGCGAGCGTTCGCTTTTGGCCTGCGTGCCTGCTTGTGGTGGTGTCGATGATGACGACGTTCTCGATGAGCGTTTTGTTGCCGCTCTATTTTGAGGGTGCATACGGCATGACCGCACTTATTGCGGGCTTGCTCATTTTGCCGGCGATTGCCTGCAACGCCGTGACCTCGATTGTAGGCGGACGCGTGATGGATGCCCGTGGCGCATGGCCGCTGCTGCCGGTCGGCTTTGCCTGATTGCCGTGGGACAGACTGCCATCTCGATGACGGCGGCAAGCATGAACATCGGCGTCGTCGTGGCGCTGACCGTTGTGGTGTATGCCGGAGTCGGCCTGGTGCTGAGCCCCTCGCAGACAGCCGGCTTGGAGACGCTTCCTGCCGCTGAGCATCCTCACGGAACGGCATTGCTCAACACGTGGAACATGATTGCCGCATCGTTTGGCCCGTCGCTGTTTATCGGCTTGCTCTCGAGTTCTGCGGCGACTGCCGGTGTCGCTGGCGCTGCGACGGACGTTGCCCAGGCGATTGGATTTGCAGCTGCCGTGCGTGTGGCGGCTGTAATTGCCGTGGTCGGGTTCGTGACGTCGCTGGTGTACGCTCGTCGCGAGTCGCACATGTCGCATTAATGTGTGCACATAGATTCTGCAGCTAGATTGGATGGCGACACCATAAACTAATGGACGTTTTGCCGAGAGGCATGAATGTTTAAAGCGCAAAGAGTGCGCGACGGGCCCCGCGAATGGGGCGATGATGCCCGAGAGGGCCAAGAAGGAGTCTCATGTCCGAGAACGAAGAGATCATGAACGAGACCGAGAACGAGACCATGGCTGCCGAGGTTGAGGCAGTCGAGACCGTGGAGACTGAAGCTGCCGAGGTTGAGGCTGCTGACGAGGTTTCCGCCGAGGAGGAGGCCGAGGTTGTCGAGGCCGCCGTTGATTACGATGACGAAGAGCTGATGGACAAGATGCAGAAGGCCGCCCGCCTGCTGCGTAGCCGTCGCTTTGCTATTTCCAAGGAGGAGGAGGCCAAGGCTGAGCGCATGGCGAACATCGAGCGCGCCATCAAGCTTCTTGACCTCAAGCCCAAGATGGAGCAGAAGGAAATGTCCGACCTGCTGGGCATGCGCCTCCGTGAGCTCGATGGCCTGATGGCCGAGGCCGAGGCCGCCGATCTGGTCGGCCGCATCGACGACGCCGAGGGCGATATGCGCAAGATCGTCTCTTCGCTGCCGAGGATGCCGCTGAGGCCTGGTCGAGCTTGCCAACAAGAAGGAGAAGCTCCTGCCCGAGCTTTCTTACGAGGAGGCCACCGAGCTGATGGCTGCTCTCGATAAGGTTATCGCTCCGCTCGTCGCCATGGGCCTGGACGAGGATCGCGGTCCTCGCGGCGGCCGTGACGA
>ENA-OQAA01000564-OQAA01000564.1-human-gut-metagenome-genome-assembly--contig:-NODE-564-length-24606-cov-3.993791_pt1 | contig 24606 bp, 29 predicted proteins | sample MGYA00242489_ERZ504515 | MGnify/ENA primary metagenome ERZ504515 (study PRJEB26092, sample SAMD00036237) | human gut metagenome | host: Homo sapiens | study: EMG produced TPA metagenomics assembly of... | reverse complement strand
CTTTATACGATAGCCCTTTCCACCCTTTTGGATGAGAGATTTGAGTTCCTGTATTTCTGTATCAGTAAGTGTAACATGATAACGTGGCATTGCGTATCCTCCAGAACTGTTTTTTTGAATGGAGTATAGCAAAAAAACAAGTAACTGTAAACTATTATTACTAGATGGATACTATACTAGATCTCACCAAGGAACAGAGAATCAGTCACCGCGAAGAATCACACGGATTCTTTTATAAATAAAGAACACGATCACTGAGGTTAATGTGTATTTGAATAAATTGAATGGTACAAGAATCATAATTGCAAAAGTAAGAAGGTTGGTTACCCCGCTGTGTACTGCTGCACCCATTTCAATAAATGCCTGTACCGGCATTCCAAATGCCTTGCCGTATGCCGGAAGAAGTACAAATGCGTTTACAAAGCATGCAAGCACTGTGGTAAGAATTACACCTGCTGCCATACCTGCCACTGCGTGTGTTCTTGTCTTCTTATGCTGATAACGATAAATCAGTCCGGCTGGAACTACATAAGAACAGCCAAAGAGGAAGTTTGCCACATCACCAACGCCTGCTGTCATAGTTCCCTTGGTTACCAGATGTACCAGAATCTTCACCAGTTCAATCAGTATACCTGCTACAGGTCCCATTGCAAAAGAACCGATCAGTGCTGGAATCTCAGAGAAATCCAACTGATAAAAGGACGGTGCCAGAAATGGCAGCGGTACTCAAAATTCATCAACACACCTGCCACAGCACCTAACATCGCTACCTGGGCAATGGTTCTGGTACGGCTTCGCTCCATTACGTTTCCATTTTTGATTACTTGTTCGCTCATACTCATTGCTCCTTAAATTATAATATTTAAAGAAAATTTCTGCAAGTATGGGATTAAAATGTTACCAGTAAACAGTAACGTTAAAATCACCACATAAAAAGCCCCGGAATCTCTTCCGGGGCAATGAGCACGTACAAAAAAATCAACCGATCTAAATATTCTGCGCGTTCTTCTCTCATCCAGACTTTACTGTCGGTTTTGGAATTTCACCAAATCAGCCGCCAAAGCGGGTCGCGGACTATACCGCCGGTAGGGAATTTCGATTTCCAAGGATTTCGATCACCCTGCCCCGAAGAAATTTTCTTTTCATGGTGGATTATACAATAGAAATAAGATAATTTCAATAGGAAATCTATTTGTACATCTATTTCATATTTTCTATTATATATCTATTATCATTTGTCTTTATTTGTCTCCACAACATGTACATCCATCTGTGGATACGGAATGGAAATTCCGTTGGCATCAAAAGATTCTTTGATTTTCTCATTGAGGCGCCATTTGATCTTCCAGTATTTATCGGTGGGAACCCAGACGCGAAGACCCATGACTACGGCGCTGTCAGCAAGTTCATCTACAAAGACCAGCATGTCTTTGTCCGATTTGGTTCCGGGATCTTCCTGTAAAATGTGCTGCAAAAGCTTTTTTGCTTTCTTAATATCGGAATCATATGAAATTCCCACTTTGATTTCCAGGTTACGCAAATTCTGCGCAGTTACATTGATAATGGTGCTGTTGGATAATTTTCCATTTGGAATGATTACGTGCTTATTGTCAATGGTGATCAGGGTCGTATAGAACATCTCAACCTTATATACAGTTCCCTCCGTTCCACCAGCCTGATCCTGTATAATATAATCTCCTACCTGAAAGGGCTTAAACAAAAGCAGCATAACACCGCCAGACAGATTCTCCAAACCGCCCTGCAAAGCAAGACCAATGGTAACGCCGGCAGTTCCCAGAAGAGCTGCTACGGAAGATTCCTTCACACCGAAATTAGTAGCTATATTAAAAATCAGAATCAGATACAGCAAAAATTTTCCAAAAGAACAGATGAACTGGGCAACCCCCATGTCTATGCCGGCCTTTTCCATGGAACGCTTCGCAACCTTCAACAGCCACTTGATCAGCTTTGTTCCCACATAAAACGCTACAATAGAAAGAACCACTTTCATTCCGAAGCTGATCAAATCCGGCATATGACCGTTAAAGTAAGCCTTGATCTGATCCCAGTTGGAGTTTACTTTATCCACTGTTTCCTGGACAGTCTCCTGAACTGCATTCTCTATAACCTGTCCTTCCAAATTCCCATCTCCTTTTTTCAGTCCTTTCTCACAAACAACTCTGTCCCTTATTATCCAAAAACAATTTCGTCCACCCCGCTCAAAATCGCAAAAGCGGCAGGAACTAATACCCATTTAAAACAGGGCAATCTGTCCTGTTTTCCACAGGAAATTCATTTTGGAAGCAAATTATCCACCGTCTACTGCAAGACTCTCCACAGTATCAACTGCGCTGCCAGAATTAACGGCACACCCAGGCGAAATTTCCACTTTCTGGTTTTATGATGAAAAAACTGCATTCCAAGAAGAGCCCCAGCGGAACCGCCAATGGCAGCCACCGCAAGAAGCTGAGCCTCTGGGATGCGCCACTGTTTTCTGATGGCTTTCCGCTTGTCCATGCCGTACATCCCGAAGGCTGCGATATTAACTAAAACCAGATACACAACAAGCATATTTTCTAACATTTTAATCCAACTCTCTAATTCCTCTGCCAAACACGCTATAAAGCGTGTTTGAAAAAGGCTTTCTGCAAGGCAATGTCAAAAGAAGAGAAATAATGTTTTCCCACTTCTCTTTATTTATTCAACCCTTTCATAGAAAGGCTGATCCGGTTCTTCTTCTCATCCACACCGAGAACACGAACCTCCACAACATCTCCGACGCTTACAGCTTCCAACGGATGTTTGATAAATTTTTCACTCATCTGGGAAATATGAACAAGTCCGTCCTGATGAACTCCGATATCAACGAAAGCTCCGAAATCGATTACGTTGCGGACAGTTCCTTTCAGGATCATACCCTCTTTCAAATCCTTAATATCCAGTACGTCTGTGCGGAGAATCGGCTTCGGCATCTCATCTCGTGGGTCGCGGGCTGGTTTTTCCAGCTCTTTTACAATATCACGAAGTGTGATCTCACCAATTTTCAGCTCTGCTGCCGTCTTCTTATAATCCCCGATCTGTCTGGAAAGTCCAGCTAGCCTGCTGCCTGCAATATCCTCTGCGGAATATCCCAGCTTCTCAAGGAGCTTAGAAGCAGCCTCGTAGCTCTCCGGATGAACACTTGTAGCGTCCAGAGGATTGGAGCCACCTGTAATACGCATGAAGCCAGCGCACTGTTCAAATGCCTTCGGTCCAAGCTTGGCTACCTTCAGAAGTTCTTTTCGGCTTGTGAAACGGCCATTCTCTTCACGGTAAGCTACAATGTTCTTAGCGATTGCTTTGGAAACACCGGAAATATACTCCAGAAGGGAAGCAGATGCTGTATTCAAATCTACGCCAACCTTATTAACAGAATCCTCAACCACACCAGTCAGGCTTCACCCAGCTTCTTCTGGTTCATGTCATGCTGATACTGTCCAACACCAATGGATTTCGGATCGATCTTAACCAGTTCAGCCAGAGGATCCTGCACACGTCTTGCAATGGAAGTGGCACTTCTCTGTCCTACGTCAAAATTCGGGAATTCTTCTGTTGCAAGCTTACTTGCAGAATAAACAGAAGCACCAGCCTCATTTGTGATCACATACTGAACCTTTGCCTCTGGGATCTCCTTCAGCATATCTACGATCACCTGCTCAGACTCTCTGGAAGCAGTACCATTTCCAACAGAGATCAGGGAAATATGATATTTCCTGATCATGGCTTCTACGGTATCCTTTGCAGCGCGGATCTTCTTCTCATTGGTCGGCGCAGTCGGGTAAACAACTGTAGTATCCAGAACTTTTCCAGTAGGATCTACAACAGCCAGCTTACAGCCGGTACGGAAAGCCGGATCCCAGCCAAGGACAGTCTGCCCTGCGATTGGAGGCTGCATAAGAAGCTGCTCCAGGTTCTTGCCAAAGACTTTGATAGCACCGTCTTCTGCCTTCTCTGTCAGGTCACTTCTGATCTCACGCTCGATTGCCGGCGCAATAAGACGCTTGTAGCTGTCCTCTGTTACCTCTTTCAGGATTGGTGTGGTAAACGGGTTTTCACGGGTGATCACCTGCTTCTCCAGGTAGCGGAGAATATCTTCCTCCGGTGCTGCTATCTTAATAGTAAGGAATTTCTCTTTCTCACCGCGGTTCAACGCCAGCACACGATGTCCAGCCAGCTTCTTCACCGGCTCTTCAAATTCGTAATACATTTCGTAAACAGACTGTGTCTCCGGATCCTTTGCCACAGACTGATGGTTCCTTTCTTTGCAGTAAGGTCACGGATGTGGATTCGGTAATCTGCCTCGTCGGAAATATGCTCTGCAATAATATCCTTCGCACCAGCAATGGCGTCTGCCACAGAAGCAACCTCTTTTTCCTCTGACACAAAGGCTTCTGCCTCTTCCTCAATAGACTTGTTTGTCATCTGGAGCATAATGATATTTGCCAGGGGCTCCAGGCCTTTTTCCTTGGCAATGGTTGCCCTGGTACGTCTCTTCGGACGGTACGGGCGGTAAAGGTCCTCTACGACTACCAGCGTCTGTGCTGCCAGGATCTGTGCCTTCAGTTCTTCTGTCAGCTTGCCCTGGTCTCAATGCTGGAAAGGACCTGATTCTTCTTGTCTTCCAGATTTCGGAGATAAGTCAGTCTCTCGTTCAGGTTACGAAGCTGCTCGTCATTTAAGGTTCCGGTAGCTTCTTTTCTATATCGTGAAATAAAAGGGATAGTGTTTCCCTCGTCGATCAATTTAACAGCAGCTTCTACCTGCCATTTCTGCACCCCCAGTTCCTGGGTGATTGCCTGTAAAATATCCATTTTTTCAATCTCCTCTTGTTGCTTGTATTTCTAATTTCTGTAACCGTCATTATTTTCTGTATCATATCCGTTTCCAGAATCATTGGTCCAGTTATAAAAGCCGCCGTCAGCAGTTCCATCTCCTGGCAGTCTGTAGTCCAGTTCCCCATCCAGATCCCGGTAAAATGCCACCATGGACATTTCCATATAAGGCATGATCCAGAAAAGTGCAATATAGAACGTGAACACAGATAATAACAAAAGCGGGATAAAGCTGAGATTCAGCTTCACATATCTCCAGATATTTCCCTTCATCAGCCTTGCGCTCTCTTTCAGTGCCTGGATTCCTCCAAGCTCTGTGTCATCCGCCATGAGAAAGTAAGTCATGGCAAATGGAAGGGAAATAAGAAAATTCAGCAAAGTGCTTACAGCCAGCAGTCCCAGAGTCATGGAAAGCCACTGAATCTGGGAATCCACAGTCAGTCCCGGATCTGTGGTAAAGCTCACATAATAGTAAGGGATCGCTGTGATCAGCTGGATCATCGCCAGCACAAAGCCTGCAACGATCACCCTGTCTGGCTTGTTTTTGAAAAAGTAGCCAAGATCTCCCAGAGAAAACTCCTTTCCCCGGGAAATATTCAAAAGCATATACCCAGACCAGCAGAAATGATTCCCACGATCAGTGACACCACCAGCATAAATATTTCGCTGAGAACCAGATCCAGCGCGGATGTGCCAGAAAACAAATTGGTAGAAAGGATTGTTCCTAAGGTATTCAGACCATACACTGCCAGAAGCCCAAGGATCACAGTTCCAACATGTCCCTGCAATGACTTTTTGGCCTGCAGTTTGATTTCCTTCGTACTTCTTTTTTTCATAATCATCATTCTCCTTTGCAGTGAAACAGCAGGCCGGGATTCTGATACATCCCGGCCAGATATATTGCAGCACCATTTCGCTGTTTTCACTTTTGCTCCATTAAACCATGCCAGCTGTTCCTAATATAGCATTTTCCCATCTGACATCTGTAATTTTTTTATAACTACGCCGTCCTCTTACTTCCCCAGAAAAACACCGCTACCGTACCAGGACCTGTATGGCTTCCGATGGTGGTTCCGATGTTGTTGATCTCAACCTTCCCATTTAATTTCGGGAAACGCTCTTCCACCAGCCTTGCCACTTCCCTGGCATCCTCTATACATGCGGACTGGAAATATAACATTTCCCACTATAGTCAAGTCCGCCCTCGGCGTACTCTTCCATTTTGTCTACAATAGCCCGGATCACCTTTTTCTTGGTACGGATCTTAAATCTTGGGATCAGTTTTCCCTGATCATCCATATTCAGAAGCGGACAAATATTCAGCATAGTGCCGAAAAAGCCGCTGGCCTTGGAAATACGGCCTCCTCTGATATAGAACGTAAGGTCTGTGGAAAAGAACCAGTGATGCAGGTTCAGCTTGTGTTCTTCTGCCCAGGCATGAACTTCCCCGATGGATTTACCCTCATCCCGGAGGTCAGCAAGTTTATCCATAAAAAGACCATATCCTGAAGACGCGCCCAGAGAATCCACAACCAGAATCTTACGATCCGGGTATTTTTCCTCCAGCTCCGCTTTTGCAACGTTGGCTGAATTTATAACACCGGAAATCCCGGAAGAAAGGCAGACGTGAAGCACATCCTTGCCCTGTTTCAGAAATCCTTCAAAATACTCTTCAAACTCATCTGCGTTTACCTGGGAAGTCTTGGTAGATGCCCCATCCTGCATGGCTTTATAAAACACATCAAAAGGCATGGACTGTCCCAGATCATCTGCATATTCTTTTCCATTTAATTCATAATGAAAGCAGATATAGGAAATATTTCTTTTCTCAAAATGTTCTTTCGTAAGGTCCGCTGTGGAACAACAGCTGATCACATAGTTGCTCATATTTCCCTCCTGTTACTAATTTTGTAAAACCTCCAGATCGGGTTCTCCCTTATTCTGGAAGAATTTCATTTCTGTACGCAACACTTGCCACTGTATCCGGATCCTCATCCTTGTTAAACCAGAACTGTGCCCGGTTGTCAATCTTGGTATCTGCAGTCTTATAAATATTCAGGTAATCTCCGTCCTCATCACACGAATAGCCTTTTTCCTCTGCAGCTGCGATCAGGTCCGCCTTCTTCGCACCCAGGGTAAATCCACCGGAAAGAGTAAGGGTAAGAGCATCACTGTCGTAATTGCCTACCTCAAGCTCCCGTACAAAACAGTTCTCGATGGCAGTTGCATCCTGGGTAAAATTGTAAACACTGAAATGCACACTCTGGTTATTCTTCATCATGTCTACAAATTCCAGATCCCGGCCAGCCACATAAGCGCCATCTTCCACATTCTGAAGCTCCCAGCCATTCTCAAGGAATGCAGACACCGGAGCCGGAAGGGAATAAAGATCTCCGCAGAATTCCAACTGTGGAGCCAGCAGATCATCTCCAGCTCAGTAGGAGCGGTATAGGAAGATACGATTTCCGGAACTTCCTCGCTTACACTTCCCTTGTCATATCCTTCTGGCTCTACGAAGTTACGCATATCTACCTGCTTCAGAGTATTGTCATCCTTATATACATAGAAATGAACTTCCTCGTAATAATCTTTCGAGTAGGAATACTTGGTATACAGGTCTCCCTCGTAAGTATCGCTTGGATCACCATAAGCAGCTTTGATATCATCAAAATTGGATTTTCCCATTACGATTCCGCCAGGCAGTTCTACAGGAGTAGCCGCCACATCAAAATCATAGCTTGCATCAATATCAATTCCCGCCACCAGACACTGGTTTAATGGCAACTGGTTGATTCCAAGATTGATCACATCTACGGAAACGCGGTCGTCCCCTTTGTAAAAACTGATGGAACCATAGGAATTGGTTCCAACGCCCATCTCCGGGTCCTCGTTCTTGCCAAGTGTCCAGTCTGCTGCAAAATCCTGGTAATACATAGGGAACTGGTAAACCTTATCCCCGATCTTCACCTGAAAATCGTACAGGCTGTCGGACAGCTCTGTAACCGTTTCTGCACCAGCCTCAGGCTCATCAGCAGCCTCTCCTGCTGCCTCTGTAGTTTCGGCTTCCTGTGCCTCTGCATAAGCCGCGGACGGAACCGCACACAGGCACATTGCTGTAAAAAGCACTCCCAATACTTTTCTTTTCATACAGAAATTCCTCCTTAAAATGTATATTCGATCAGTCGGCAAGGCCGAAAGCATCGTGTACTGCATTCATAGCCCGGATTCCGTCTTTTTCATTGATGAGGACGGTAATACGGATTTCAGATGTGGAGATCATATTAATGTTTACCCCTTCATTGTAAAGGCTCTCAAACATCTTGGCAGCCACGCCAGGATTGCTGAGCATACCGGAGCCAACAATGGAAAGCTTGGCGATATTGCGCTCAGAGTGAAGCTCCTTGAAGCCAAGGCGCTCCTGGCTCTCCTCCAGAGTGGCAACTGCATCATCCAGATCATCCTTATTTACTGTAAAAGAAATGTCCTTTGTTCCTGCACGTCCGATAGACTGCAGGATAACATCTACGTTAATATTTTTCTTTGCAAGGGTATCAAATACCTTAAATGCAACACCAGGCACATCGCGAAGCCCCAGTACTGCGATTCTCACAGCGTCTGTATCCAGCGCAACACCGCTGATCAGCATTCTTTCCACGCTAACTACCTCCTTCACTACCGTTCCTTCACTGTTATTCAGGCTGGAGCGGACCACAAGGGGCACTCCGTATTTCTTCGCCATTTCCACAGAACGGTTGTGAAGTACACCCGCTCCTGACGTTGCCAGATCCAGCATCTCATCGTATGTGATTTCTTTCAGCTTTCTGGCATTTGGAACCTTACGCGGGTCGGCTGTGTAAACGCCGTCCACATCTGTATAGATCTCACAGGCATCTGCATGAAGTGCTGCTGCCAGTGCCACTGCAGTGGTATCAGAGCCGCCTCGTCCCAGAGTTGTGTAGTCATCGTATTTATCTACGCCCTGGAATCCGGTAACAATTACGATCCTGCGGGCATCCAGTTCCCGGCGGATACGCTCTGTATCGATTCTTTTTAATCTTGCATTCTGATGGCTGCTTGTGGTATGCATGGTCACCTGAAAGGCATTCAGGGAAACCGCCGGAACGCCCAGCTTGTGCATTACCATTGCCATCAGGGATACGGACATCTGCTCACCGATGGTAAGGAGCATATCCATCTCACGCTTCGGAGGCTTGTCGTCCATATCATGAGCCATACGGATCAGCTCATCTGTATATTTTCCCATGGCGGACAAAACCACCACCACGTCATTTCCTTTTTTATATTCTTCGATACAACGGTTGGCAACATTATACATTCTCTGTTTGTCCCCAACGGAAGTACCGCCGAATTTCTTAACTATCAGCATAGTTTTTCCTTTCACGCTGTCAGTTTTATTTTTATCTGCGCATACAGACAGTTTCGCGCAGCTGCCCATTACCTGAATAACTGCGGATTCATGTTATCAGTCTTTCACGCGGATCATGCCCAGAACATTCTCTCCAAGCGCTTTCACACGCTCTTTGTACTCGCCCTGTGTCATAAGTCTGGTAATAAAACCAAATTCTTCCGGAAGGGAATCCGGCTCGATCACAGCCTCAACCTTACCAAAAGCCTTATCCACTTCATCCAGGGAAGTATCCTTCACACGGACAAAGAAACGGCCTTCTACAGAATCCGGCTCCATCAGGGTCATCTCTTCATTGCTCCAGTTATTTGGAATGGTATCATGAAGATGCTTTGCAGCCTCCACAACGTCTGCTACAACTGCACTTGCAGTAGGAAGCTTGCCGGCTCCGCTTCCATAGAACATGGCATCGCCAAGCATGTTTCCATGTACAAAAATACTGTTGAACACTCCCTTTACGCCATAAAGAGGATTCTCCTGTCCTACAAGGAAAGGTGCTACAAGTGCGTAGAAGGAATCGTCTCCCAATTTCTTGCTTGTGCCAAGAAGCTTGATACTTCTGCCCATTTCTCTTGCGTATTCCATATCCTCTGGTGTGATCTTTGTAATTCCTTCTGTATAAACATTTTCAAAATTCAGGAATTTTCCATATGCCAGAGAGGAAAGAATGGCAATCTTACGGCATGCATCCTGTCCTTCCACGTCAGCGGTAGGATCAGCTCTGCGTAGCCTTTTTCCTGAGCCTCTTTCAGAACAGTATTGAAATCAGCGCCTTCTGTGATCATCTTATCCAGCATATAGTTAGTAGTTCCGTTCAGAATTCCGCTGACCTCATCGATCTCATCTGCGGTAAGAGAACCGTTGATGGCACGAATGATCGGGATTCCACCGCCACAGCTTGCCTCGAAAAGGAAGTTGATCTTTTTCTCTTTTGCAATTTCCATAAGCTCAGGACCGTATTGGGCAACCAGAGCTTTATTTGAGGTACACACACTCTTGCCGGCTTCAAGTGCTCTTTTTGTAAAAGTATAGGCAGCACCGGTTCCTCCCATTACTTCTACTACAATTTTAACTTCCGGATCGTTTACGATCTGCTCAAAGTCATGAACAAGAATCTCTTCTACCGGATCTCCAGGGAACTCACGAAGATCCAGTACATATTTGATCTTAATCTCTTCCCCGGCTCTTTTGTTAATCAATTCATGATTGGTGCGGATGACTTCTACTACACCGCTTCCAACTGTGCCATATCCTAACACTGCAATATTTATCATCTGTCCGTTACTCCCTGCCTAAAATTTTTAAATAATGGATTCCTTCCATCTGTTCAATGTCATCCACCATTGCCTCAGCATCCCCTTCTCCCTGAAGGATCTGCACACTTAAGGTAAGAGTGGCAATACCACTGATGGGAATACTCTGATGTATGGTCAGAATATTGCCATGGTTTTCTGCAATAGCCCGAAGAACATTGGATAAAATTCCCGGCTCATCATCCATCTGTATAATAAATGTGATGGTCTTTCCCTTGGCTTCCTCGTGGAAGGGAAAAATATCATCTTTATATTTATAGAAAGAGCTTCGGCTGATTCCCACAGCGTCTGCAGCTTCCTGAACCGTAGCTGCCCGCTTTGATTCCAGAAGCTTCTTCGCTGCAACTACATTCAGAAGCACCTCTGGCACAGCCCGCTCTTTTACTACAAAATATTTATTCTTATCTGTTGTCTTTGGCATCCTGCATTTCCTTCCACTTTCACTGCGCCCTGCAAATCTCTACCATTACAGCCGCTGTATCCAGACATAATCCGGAAGCTGGTACCGTTCCCTTCGTGAACAGCAGCATGCTTTTATTGCTGTTCTGCAGGTCTCTTCGCAAGTGCGATCCATTTCAAATATGCATTAATAAAGATATCAATGGCACCATCCATAACTGCATCTACATTTCCGGTTTCTTCATTGGTACGGTGATCTTTGACCATGGTATATGGCTGCATAACGTAGGAACGGATCTGGTTGCCCCAGCCGATATCCGTTACTTCACCTCGGATTCCGGAAAGCTTGGCTTCTGCTCCTGCTGTTTCAGAAGATATAACTTCGCCTTCAGCATCTGCATAGCCTTATCTTTATTCATATGCTGGGAACGCTCATTCTGACACTGTACCACGATTCCTGTTGGAAAATGAGTGATACGGATAGCGGATGAGGTCTTGTTGATATGCTGTCCGCCGGCACCACTGCTTCGGTAGGTATCAATACGGATGTCCTCATCATTGACTTCTACGTCCAGATCTTTCTCAATATCCGGCATTACATCGCAGGATACGAAAGAGGTCTGGCGCTTTCCAGCCGCATTGAACGGGGAAATACGTACCAGACGGTGAACACCTTTCTCAGACTTCAGAAGTCCGTATGCGTTCTCTCCGTTTACCTGGAAGGTAACAGATTTGATACCAGCTTCATCACCGTCCAGATAGTCCAGAACTTCAATTGAAAAGCCCTTGCGCTCAGCCCAGCGTGTATACATACGATACAGCATACTGCACCAGTCGCAGGCTTCTGTTCCACCAGCTCCTGCATTCAGTTTTATAATGGCATTCTCTCCGTCATACTCTCCTGAAAGAAGTGTCTTCACACGGATACTGTCAAACTGTGCCTGGAACTCATCCAGCATTTCCTGGATTTCTTCGATCATGGACGGATCATTTTCCTCATAGCTCATCTCGATCAGGGTCTCCATATCTTCTTTCTGGGTTACCAGATTCTGATAGGTTTCCATGTCGTCCTTCATACCCTTTAATTCTTTCATTTTCTTCTGGGATATTTCTGCATTGTCCCAGAAATCAGGCGCTTCCATTTCGCGCTCTAATTCTTCAACCCGCTTTTCTTTGTTAGCCAGGTCAAAGTGAATCCCTCACTTCCACTAATGGTTCTGTGTATGTTGCAAGAATGCTCTTGAACTGGTCTAATTCAACCATAGCTTCACCTTCTTTCTAATATTTCTGTGTAACTGTCCAGTGTTTTCTGAATCGTTACATTTCTTCAACAATGCCGCCGGCCTGGAACGTGTTTGAAAAATCATTCCCGCGATCCGCACGGCACACAGACTTTCAAACTATACAATAGCATATTCCGTGGGAAATTACAATAAAAAGCGGTGTGGAAAGGAATAGCCACCCGTTACCGTTTCCTCTGTGAATAACAGTCATTCTCTCTGTTGCGATTTTTTCTCAAAAATGGATTTTAGAATAGGTTGAAAAATCTCTGTATTTCTTATATCATAAACTAATGGTTCGTTTGTGGAACATGGTTCTATGATATGATGATTTTGGTTAAAGCTATTAATGAAGAGGTATCATTTTTGAAGAAGAAAGAAGCGGTATTTATTGGTGCACTATTGGTTATTTCAGTGGTGCTTTGTATTTTTGTTTATGCGGTTCCACATGGAACTCATGGGTCGATCCAGATTACGGTGGATGGGGAACTTTATGGGACTTATTCACTGGCGGAGGATCAGGTGATCCAGATTGGGGATACCAATGTGTGTGAAATTAAGGACGGCGAGGTAAAGATGACAGAGGCGGACTGCCCGGATCATCTTTGCATGAAGCAGCCGGCAGTGGGCAGTGCAGGCGGATATATTGTGTGCCTGCCAAACAGAGTAGTCATTCAGGGAGAGGGCGATTCAGATTCACAGGATTCCGAAAGTGGATTTGACGCAGTGGTGTAAGTGATGGATCAGAAAAAGACAGCGTATCTTGGGCTGTTTGCAGCCATTGCCATTATTTTCGGGTATGTGGAATCGTTGATTCCGTTTTTTGCGGGAATTCCGGGAATGAAACTAGGGCTTGCAAATCTGGCGGTGCTTTTTGTGCTGGAGAGGTATACGTGGAAAGAAGCGGCGCTAGTTTCCATTGTGAGAATTTTTATTATCGGTTTTATGTTTGGAAGCGGCTCCAGTATTATGTATAGTCTGGCGGGGGCGACCCTTAGTTTGATTGTGATGGTTTTTGTGAAAAATAAGATTGGATTCGGGCAGCTGGGTGTAAGTGTGGCTGGTGGCGTTTCCCATAACATCGGTCAGCTGCTGGTGGCGATTCCGGCAACGCATACGGTGGGACTGTTGTATTATTATGCTCCGGCGCTGATGGTGTCGGGAGTGATTACAGGACTGCTGATTGGAGTGCTGACGAAGGAAGTGCTTAAGAGGATTCCGTAATATGTTACCACCGTACGCATCTGGCTGAATATATTCCACGCGGGGAGGCGCAACATTCCGCGGAGCTAACTGCTAACTGCGACTAAACATCTCAGGAGAGCCTTCGATGTTAAGTCTTCGTAAGCAGTGGATCTCCGCTCCATTAAAGGCGCGCTTGAATGCCCCGCTTAGGAATATATTCAGCCCAAATGCTGTTGATTGAAAAAGAGCTCCTGACGATAGTTTTGAACTATCGTCGGGAGCTCTTCTTGCTATTCCATAAGTTATCATTTTCTATGAATTTATCATGGACAACTTATAATTCGTTTACTATATATCCGTCTTTCATTAATTCGAATTTATCCATCAATCCACTTGTCACATACACATTTTTATCTTCATCAACGAATACGGCTTCTGCATCATATTTCTCTAAAAGAGGTTTCGCGGCGTCCAGACCCAGGACGAAGCAGGCAGTGGAGAGGCCGTCGGCCAGGTAACCCTGGTCGCAGACGATGGTGACGGAGGTGAGACCGTTCTGGACGGGGTAACCGGTCTTTGGATCCAGGATGTGGTGGTAGCGGATTCCATCTTCTATGAAGTATTTTTCGTAGTCGCCGGAGGTGGAAAGGAACTGATTGGCGTCCAGGGTGATGGCTCCAAGATAGTCGCCTTCCGTGTCACGGGGATCGGTGAGGGCTACTTTCCAGGAGGAGCCGTCGGGCTTTTCGCCGTAGGTCATGACACTGCTGCCGCCAAGGTTCAGGATCATACCGACGACGTCTGGCTGGGTTTGCATGTAATCCATAATCTGGTCACAGCCCATGCCTTTTCCAACAGCACCAAGATCCAGGGTACAGCCATCAAGAAGAGTTACATTGTTTCCGTCCACCTGAATTTTTTCGTAGCCCACTTCTGGAAGAAGAGTGTCGATTTCGGACTGATCTGGGACATGAGGGTTCTCGCCGTCAATGTTCCACAGGCGGATGATTTTTCCAAGGGTGGGGTCAAAAGCACCGTCGGAATCCTGGGACAGTTGGCGGATTTTCTCAAGGTCGGCGGCAAGATCATCAGAGACTTCCATGGTCTTGCCTCAGCATTGTTCAGCTGGGAAATCTGGGAGTTTTCCTCTGTCCAGGAAAGGAGGGTGGTTTCCATTTCGCGGAGCTTTTCGCCAATCTGAGTGTTGATGTCCTCGCCTGAGGTATAAAGGGTTTCGGAAACTACCGTGTCCATTGCGAAATCTGCGTTGGTGTATTTTTCTATGTCAGATGCATAAACAACTGTAGTTGTTTTTCCCAGTACTGTAGCGGAAATGACAGTGAGAAGCAGGCTGCCGCAGAGGATTCCTGCCGCACTTCTCTTTCTCAAATGCCTTCTCCCATTAAACATATCCAAGCAGGTAAGTGATTGACCTCTGGACTGCTTTTTATAATGTACCTTAATTAAATCGACTTCATTCTGAAATCTTACTTTACTTCTTTTTTTACTCATATCCTGTTCTTTCTGATTTTATTTTCTCTTATTTTCCAATAGCGTTCGCCCATCTTTTCCCAGCTCGTGTTTAAAAAAGGCTCTCATCTTTCGCCTTCGGAATCCCGATCCGGATGTTCCTCTTCGGGCAGATTCCCTGGCAGGCGTGGCAGCAGATACATTCTCCTGAGAGAGGGGTATCACCGTCAATGTCCAGATGAGCAGGACAGCGCTTTTTGCAGGCTCCGCATTTCGCCGGACAGGTGCCTCTGTCACGGTTGAACAGCGCAGAGGGCGCTATAGGCATTATAGCAAAAATTGCGCCCATTGGGCAGAGGAACTGGCAGAAAAATCTTTCCTGAGTGCACATTCCGATCATGAGCAGAATCAGCAGCACAATCCCCACCTTGTAGGCAGCACCGGGAAGTCTGCCAGCGGTGAGCATGGAAAACACATCCCAGGGGCTCATGCCCTGAAGCTTGCTGTACCAGCCGGTAAGGATAGATACAAGAAGCACCAGAAGCCAGATATATTTCACCTTCTGCAAAATGCGGATGGCTTTTTCTGAGTATCCGTGACGGCCTTTTTTATGAAAAACCTTCTGGCGGATAAACACAGTCAGCTCGTACAATGCATCCCCAAGGGAACCAAATGCGCAGGCATATCCGCAGAAATGCCGTCCGAACAGGCAGGTTACCACCAGCAGCACGGCAGTCACATCCAGAAAGGAATTCCAGCTGATTGTCTGATGTGCTGCGATTGCCTGAAAAACGGACTTCACGCCTGCGAATGCTGTGGAAAAAAGTGCCGGAGCAAAAATGAAAAACAGAAGCTGGATGCCGGCACGGATCAGCCGGATTTTTCTCTGTCTCTTTTTCATTGATTTTCCGCCTTTCCAAGTGCATCATTTACAGCGTTGATAATTCCAGTGGAACTGAAGGTTGCTCCGGAAATGGTGTCAACATCTGTACTCTGGGCAGCCAAAATGGTACTGATCACGCCCTGTCCCTGGGAAAGGTATGCAGAGTCTTCGCCTGGTGCACTTACCACCTGAATGTCTGTAATCGTGTCATTTTCAAGTGTAACCTGAACCTGGATATTGCCGCCAAAGCCCTGGCCGTCTCCTGTGTAGGTTCCGTTTTTGTAGACAAGATCTTCACTTTCTTCCTCAGAAGAAGCATCCTCAGCCTCTGTCTCATCTGTATTCTTGTCATCTTTTTTCGCGTCCTCGGAAGCATCCCCGGAAGCCGCTTCTTCCGTCTGGGCTTTCTGATTCTTCGCTTCCTCTTCTGCCTTTTTCTTCGCCTCTTCCTGCGCTTTTGCAGCCTCTTCAAGGGCACTTAATATCTCATCCTGCTGTTTTTCCAAGGCCTCCACTCTGGTTGTCAGACTGGCGATCTGCTGGTCTTTTTCGGTATCACTATCTTTTTTCTGCATGGAGTTGTAGCCAAGAACGACACCAACGATCAGAAGCAGACATAAAACTCTCATAATAAAACTCTGGTATTTCATGGGTTATGCTCCTTTTGCCTGATTTAATGCATTTCTAAATGCCTGAATAAATCCCTGGGAGGAATATGTGCATCCAGATACTGTATCTACACTGTCTGCGGACTGCTTTCCCATAACCTGTCCAAGAATTCCCTCCCAGGCTGTATCTGCATATTCTTCATCATCATAGGAAAAATAAGTTGCTCCCACAATCTGTCCTCCGGATATTGTTACGGTAACCTGTACACTGTCTGGTCCGTCATTGCCTTCTCCAATGCCAGTGTAGGTTCCATCTGTATATGCACCAGCAGGCACAGGCGTGGTTCTGGCGTAGCTGTCGGTTCCGGCGTCACAGAATTCTCCGGTGTATCCGTCGGTTCCGGTGCAGAAGTTGGCGCTGGCGTTTCAGTAGGCTCTGGTACAGCTGTAGGCTCCGGTGCAGTCGTTGGTTCCGGAACAGAAGTCGGCTTTGGCGTATTTGTGGGTTCTGGCTTCTCGGTGGAATCCGGCGCTCAGTGGGCTCTGGCGTTACTGAAGGCTGTACCTCTGTATTTTTTGCCTGCTCCAATGCTATTTTGGACGCATCCAGAATTCCCATAGAAGAAAATGTTGCACCACTTACAGTGTCAATTCCTTCTGTACTCTGCTTTTCCAGTATTTTAGGCTGTATGGATCTCCATGCCTTATTGAAAAAGCTTCTGGTATCTGAGTTTGTATTGGTTACTTCCGTAATTTTTCCGTCTTTAATTGTCAGTGTTATGTTAACCTTTCCAGAATATCCCATTGCAGACCCTGTATAGGTACCATCTTTCAAAAGCTTTACAACCGGCTGTTCATCTGACGGATTATCCGGAGTCTTGGTAGGATGTGGAATCTCCGTTGGAATTGGTGTTACAGTTTCATCAGGTACAGTAGTCGGGGTTGGAGTTATATCTTCTTCCTTTGAGTCTGTAGTTCCTGATTGATCAGCCTTTGAAAGAGCCTGGGATAAAGCTCCGAGAATTCCATTGGAAGAAAATGTTGCACCACTTACAGTATCAATTTCAGAAGTACTCTGTCTGGAAATCACATTGGACTTGATTGTTTTCCATGCTTTATTAAAAAATTCAGGTGTGTCTGTATTTGTGTTGCTTATTTTTTGATTTTTCCATTTTTTATTGTAACCTTTACCGTTACGATTCCATCAAAGCCTTCTGCCTGTCCCTCATATACGCCATCTTTATAGCTGACAGAAGTATCTTTCTTCGGTTTCTTTGCAGGTTTTGGCGTTGGCGTTGGAGTTGGTGTGGCAGCCGGTGTGGCAGAATCACTGTTTCCTGCCTGTGAAAGGGCATTCTGTACTGCCTGGATAATCCCGTTTGAGGAATAAGTTGCACCGCTGACTGCATCCACATTCGGGGACTGGCTTGATAAAACCTTACTTACAACGCCCTGTGCAGAGGCAAAATAAGAGCCTGTTTCTCCAGAGGCACTCAATATATCAACAGCTGTGATTTTCCCACCTGATACAGTTACCTGTACGGTAATCGTTCCTCCAAAGCCAGTACCGCTGCCCTGATAAGTTCCATCTTTATAGCCGCCTTCCGGAACTTCTGTAGTTGGTGTAGTGGTGGAGCCCTGACCTACCCCTGAAGATGCAGCCGTTTTTACTGGAAGGGTCTTTGAGCTTCCTTTTTTTATACCACTTTTTTTTTCTTTTGAAATTTTGGAGGTTTTTTTCTTTGAAGATGATGATGTATTTTTGCCTGCTTTCAGCAGACTCTCCTCTTTTGCCTCGTCATCTGCTGCCTCATAGGAATAGGCTGTTTTCAGAAGCGATTCCAGATCCTGGGATTTTACAACCTCTCTGGTTTCAGCAGTCACTTCTTTTCCACTGCTGCCAGCCTGAGCACCTGCTGCAGCCACAGCCGCAATAACCACTGCTGCTGGAGCAAGTTTCACCAGATTCTTTTTTTCAAAAGGATTCTTATCACTGTCTCGTTTTTTCATGCTGTCTCCTGTTAAAATATGTAGCAAATTAAATTTCTCTTTACAAGCAAAAGCAGGGGCTGTTAAAAACGGCCCCCGTTCCTTTGCCTTGTTTCACACAAGTCTTATTTGTTACCAGTAAAAACTTTGTAACAATTATTGTAACTGTTCAGTACCTTCTGAATGGTTACCAATTATTTTACTTTTACTTTGAATTTCTTAGATACCCCATTACTTGTAACAGTGATGGTTGCAGTACCTTTCTTCTTACCTTTTACAACACCTTTTGCAGTAACAGTGGCTACTTTCTTGTTGCTGGACTTGTATATTACTTTTCCGGATGGTGTTGCGGTTGCTTTGATTTTTACTGTTTTGCCTTTCTTGATTGTTGCAGAAGATTTTGCAAGCTTCAGAGAAGGGTTCTTAACCTGGATTACTACTTTCTTAGTGTAATTTCCAACCTTTACAGTAATGGTTGTCTTTCCCGCTTTTTTCGCTTTTACAACACCTTTGGAAGAAACAGTAGCTACTTTCTTGTTGCTGGATTTAAATTTAACTTTTCCAGTTACATCATTTTTTACAACCGTAATGGTTGTAGAGGTTTTTCCTTTGGTATAAATTGTGGAAGCTTTTGCAGTTGCTGTAATTCCTTTGGCCGGTGCTGCAGTCGGTGAAGGAGTTGCAGTTGGCTGTGCAGGGGTCGGTGTTGCAGTTGGCTGTGCAGGGTCGGTGTTGCGGTTGGCTGTGCCGGGGCTGGTGTTGCAGTCGGCTGTGCCGGTGTTGCAGTTGGAGCCGGAGCTTTTACAAGCATGTTAAGAGCTTCTCTTAAATGTCCGATCTGCTCTTCTACGCCATACGTTGTCTGATTCTTAATATTTGCAAGCATTTCCTCACACTCTTCAAGCTCATTTGCAATGCTGTCTTTTGCAGCAGCCCAGCTCTCCGGAGTATAATCAGCCTCATTCAGGGCTTTTGCTTCTGCGATAATGTTTTCCAGTGGTGTGGAATCTGCATCACCTGCAGGTTTTGCAATATTCTCAGCTTTTGCCTGGAATTTTACAACGTAATCCTGGTATCCAAGGGCATGAACAGTAAGGATCCAGTAACCAGTTCCGTCAGTTCCTTCCGGAAGCTTGCATCTTCCAGATTCTGTAAGACCAAGCTGGATACCCATCATTTTATGCATCCAGTTATCAGCTGCAAATTTTGTTCCATAGTTTGCAAGTCTGTTTGTATAAGTGGAATCATTTCCATAATATGCCCACTCAACAGACTGCATATGTGCACCAAGATCGCCATAGTTTCCAGTCAGGTCAACTCTCAGGAACTCACCATAGGAACCATTTCCAGGCTTTACAGTTGCTGTGATTCCGTCTGCCACTTTCAGCTCTGCATCTTTGATACCAGACTCAGTTCCGTTCTGTCTTGCTCCGATTACAAAGCTTCCATCTTCAGCTTTTGTAACTTTTTTTCAAACCATTTGTATTTGCAGTTACATTTGCAACGGCTTCATAGGATTTCAGTTCTTTCTCGCCATAACCGCCGATCAGCTGTCCGCCATTTTTTACAATTGCATGGCTTTCTGCAAAAGCAGCAAGGTCAGCTCTCTTAATCTCAACCGGTACATATTTCAGGCCAGTTACGGTATATCCGGTTACATTGTTCCGGTTAAATACTTCTGATGTTCCATCGGCATAATAAACTGTTTTTCCGTCTGCGCTCCAGTGGGAAACTGTTTTTCCATTAAGAACCGCGATTGCCTGGAAGCTTCCTCTGTGAAGGCCATGGTTTGCAGTTGCTCTTGTTACAGCATCAAATGCTCCAAGGTCTGACTCACCTCTTCTGTCTTTTTCTTCAGAAGAAGCTGTGGAGCCTGCATTGTATACATCCTCGGAAGCCCAGTACTCAGCCCATGTAAGACCTGCGTATACATATACGTTTTCGTTGTAAACAAATGTTACATCTGGGTATCCGGCAGCACTTACAACTACTGTATCTCCATCGTTTACAGCTGTTTTAGAATAATCAAGAGTTCCATCCTCCTGAACAATCTTCACAGCACCTTTTCCGCTTGCAGCATACTCTTGGTCACCAATTTTTACTTTTGAAACTGTTTTGGTAAATGCAACAAACTGCTCAGCGGTAATATCTGCCGCAGCAACCAGTTTTCCTTCATACTCATCATAGGAAGCCATTACAGTATCTGTTGTTGCTGTAAAAGTAGCGCTGACAGGAGCATATTTTCCATTTGCATCGGAAATTGTCAGAGTATGTGTTCCAGGTGTAAGATTTGTAACCTTTACTCCTGTCTCTGTTGTCGCTGCTTCCACATCATCAACTGCATATTTCTTTGAATAATCAGATGGAAGTGCTTCAGATAATTCAACTTTAACCTCTGCATCTGTTACCTTGATGTTGTCAACGGTTGCACTGACACCTGTTTTTACCGGAACATAAGTATCTGGAATATCAAAATTAATTTCCCCCTTATCCGTATAGTACGTTACGCTGGAAATAGTTTTTCCCATCATGGATTTGTAGTGGTCAGAGCTTATTGGGCAACCGTGAGATTCTGTTGTAAAGCCGGTGCTCCATGCAAGTTCTTTTCCTTTCCAGATATTCTCAAGATGACGGAGTGCATAAGTGGTTCCGTCTGTTGTATTGATGATTACACCATAAATCTTATCACCATTAGATGCATTTACTACTGCCTTTACTGCTGTCTCATCCAGCTCAAGCTGATAATCTCCATATTTGGAATTAAGCTTTAATTCAGCATTCACACTAACATTCTGTTCGGACATTCCCTGAACAGCGCCAAAAGAAATATTTTCGTTCTCATCTACGCTCATTTCCTTGTAATATGCAGGAGTTTCTGCCGGAACATAATAAGTATAGCTTGGCTGTTCAATAAGAGCCGCTGCACCAGTATATGTATTAGTACTTACCTGGCCTTTCATGTTCGTAGTAATCTCTATAGTAGTGCTGTCTGTAATCTGTTTAAAATTTTCCAAATCAGAAGCTTTATTCACTTTTACCGGAAAAGTAACACCTGCAAGTTCATTTCCTTCCGCGCTTGTATGATAAGCAGCATTTCCATTCATCACGCCGCTCATCTTTGTTTTTGCTTTCGTCGCGGATGTAAATGCATCTACTTTTACATCATTGTTTTTCAACTCAGATCTGTAAAAAGCTTCATAGGGAATGTTCATCAGTACGATCTGACCATCCTCCACTGTTTTCACAGCTCCCGCTTCATTGTTGGTTTCGCCCTCAGTGTCTGCTAAAAAAGCATCTTCTGTGTCTCCGGTTTCGCCGTCCTCAAATCCAGACTCCTCTTCTGCGGCTTCTCCAGATTCAAAACCATCCTCTGTGTCTGTACCAAAATCTGCTGAATCATCAGCCTCTGATGATTCGTCATAGTCGTCTGAAATCTCATCAGAATCATATATAGTCTCATCAGAAACCTCAACAGACACTTCACCAGAAGTAAAATCTTCTGCCATTACTCCAACTGGTGAACTGGTCATCGCTACAGCTGCACTCATAATGATCGGAGCAATTTTTCTTAATAACTTTTTGTCAGCCATCCTCTTCCTCCTCATTTAACTATTATTAGTATTTTCTAACCTTTGTTTATTTTACAGAATCGCGTTAGAAATGTCTATCTTTTTTTAGTTTAGACATTGCACTTTTTTTATCAACAAGAGTGGGCTTCCGTATACCGACAAGCTGATTCTGTCTCCATATTTTAATTACTTTCCTCTCTTCAGATATAATGACATCGCTTACAGACAGCACACTCATTTGCAGCAAAAAAATCCAGGCACGGAAGTCTTCTTACTTCTATACCTGGATTCTCGTACATCGAAAATTAAGTAACTGCCATATTGACTTGTCTGATTTTTCATCTGCTGCACCGCCTTCCTACGCGATGCACAAAAATTATACTGTGTATCATTTCCCTTTGGCAGCCTTTAAATTTCATTTTTATTTATCTTTTCTGCCATATCTGCATTTTGCGCCCTCTGGCGGTCACAAATACGTTTTAGAACAGCCGTTTTGCTACACAGACACGGCCGTTTGGGTGCGCCATACACCATATTTTCTTTCTATGAGAAAAAGCTTTCAGCCACGCTCATCTCTGCAATATATCCAACAGTTCCTGTCATAAAAATAGTTCCATCTTCTTTAATGTCGATCTGGATCATACCACCTGGCTGGTTTACATTGATTCTGTTTTCCATCAGACCTTTTCGGTAGGCTGCAATGGCTGCCGCACAGCTTCCTGTACCGGAAGCTTTTGTGTAACCGGAGCCACGCTCCCAGATCTCGATATCCAGATTTCCTTTATCAATCTGGCGGCAGATCTGCAGGTTCACTCTTTCCGGGAACTCATCTGCATTTTCCACATATGGCCCCAGCTCTCTTACTTTTTCCTGAGATACCTGATCCATGAAAATAATGCAGTGTGGATTTCCTACTGTGAGACAAGTTGCCTTGTATTCTTTCTTGTTAAATGTAAATGGCTCATCGATTACCTCACGCACCTCGCCAGTTACCGGAATCTCTCTGGAAAGGAAAGAGGCTTTGCCCATGTTTACGCGGAACTCTGTCGCTCTGGCATTCAGACACTCTACTTCGATTGTTCCTGATAAAGTCTCAATGGCAAATTTTTTCTCTGTAACATACTCATTATCCATAAGATATTTTGCAAAAATACAGACACCGTTTCCACTGATTGCAGCTTCACTTCCATCGGAATTAAAAATATGCATTCCCATTTTTCCATTAATGTCAACTGGTCCGTAAAGCACACCATCCGCTCCAAGTCCGAATCCCCGCTGGCAAAGAAGCGCAACTTTTTTGCCCTGCAGCTGAAGCTGGTTTTTCTTCGCATCCAGTACCAGATAATCATTTCCAAAGCCCTGATATTTTGTCATGATAATGCTGTCTCTCATTGTTTTCAATTCCTTTCTGACGAAACGCCCGTGATCTTTTTTCTCAAATCACATCTTATATCCAGTATAGCGTTTATTTTTCCCATGTACATAGAATAACTTGCGAAATATATTGCAAAAAATGCGGTATTTCATTTATAATAAAGTCATATTTCAAGCGCAGAATTGAATTATGACGCTACGCAAACGTAGCTGCAAACAAAGTTTGCGGTTCCATACACACTATAGTTAAAACAGGAGCCATAACATATGAATTCTTTCAATGAGCCAACTGAAAAAACCGGCTATCTGGAGCAGGATTTCCGGCTTTTTCACATCAAGGACCAGACCAAGCGGGAATTTTCCTACCATTATCATGATTTTCACAAGGTGATCATCTTTCTTTCCGGAAAGGATGCCTACCACATTGAGGGAAAGTCCTACTACCTGAAGCCCTGGGACATTCTCCTCGTGAACCGTCACGCCATCCACAAACCGGAAATTGATTTTTCGGTTCCATACGAACGTTTTGTACTATGGATCCGCGACGACATCAAATCCACAGAACTGCTCCGCTGTTTTCAGAAGGCGATTGACCGGAGTTACAATCTGATCCGTCTGGACTCTGACACTCAGGAAAAATTAAAGCAGCTTCTCTACGAACTGGAAGCTGCCCTAAAAGACGAAAAATTTGGCAGCGATCTGCTTGGCTCAGCTCTTTTTGCCCAGTTCATGGTTTATGTAAACCGCATTTTTCTGGAAAAGCAGTACATTTACGACACTCGCTCCTACAGCAGTGATTCCCAGATAGAAGAGCTTCTCCGTTATATTAACCACAACCTTACTGAAGATCTTTCCATTGAGACCCTTGCACGGAAATACTACCTGAGCAAGTATCACATGATGCGGAAATTCAAGGAGGAAACCGGTTACACCATCCACAACTACATCATTAGCAAGCGCCTTCTTCTCGCCCGCACAAAAATTTCCGAAGGCACCCCCATCCTGAAGGCCGCCCAGTTAAGCGGCTTCTCCGACTATACCACCTTCTCCCGGGCCTATAAAAAACAATTTGGCACCGCGCCGAGCCAGACAATATAATTGCTATTTAATGGATTAAAAGTCTTCAATGCGGACGCATTTGGACAATGTGTATTACTCACTCGCCGGCGCAACGCTCCGATGAACTAATCGCTAACTGCGACTAATGCGTTCGGGAGAGCCCTCACGCATAAGTCTTCG
>ENA-OQAA01000563-OQAA01000563.1-human-gut-metagenome-genome-assembly--contig:-NODE-563-length-24616-cov-4.194210_pt1 | contig 24616 bp, 29 predicted proteins | sample MGYA00242489_ERZ504515 | MGnify/ENA primary metagenome ERZ504515 (study PRJEB26092, sample SAMD00036237) | human gut metagenome | host: Homo sapiens | study: EMG produced TPA metagenomics assembly of... | reverse complement strand
GTCATCCTGTATCAGCTTTCCCGCGAAATATCCCTCCGGGCGTTTGAATGTACTTCCTGCACTCGGATATTCCAACGGCTGCTTGTTAATTCTTTTTTCCTTCAGGTCTATTCCATAACGGCTTTGATCTCTTCTTTTTTCCATTCTCAAGTCTGATCACCGCACTTAATACAATATAGTCTTTTTTTGCGATCACACTGGTACGGTATCCGAGTTCCAGTTCATCTTTTGTCAACGTTTTTACATCCCCGTCACGGGTAAGAACGGTTACCGTTTCCAGTACATCCTTCATCTCCCCGCCATATGCTCCGGCATTCATCACACACGCTCCTCCGAGTGTTCCCGGAATTCCTGCCGCAAATTCAAAACCTGTAAGTTCTGCTTCCATTGCACGGTTAGCAATCATGGAAAGCAATGCACCCGCCTGTGCGTGAATCTCATTTTCTGTAATTTCCACCCGATTCATCTGTTTATATATCTGGATGATCACTCCTTCATATCCCTGATCGGATACCAGAAGATTACTTCCATTTCCTACTATATAATAAGGAACATTTTCCTGTGTGCACACCTCGATCACTTTTGCAACTTCTTCTTCCGTCTCTGGTGTCACAAAATAGCTTGCCGGACCTCCCACACGGAATGTTGTGTGAATCCTCATCGGTTCATCCTTTTTTACCTGTTCCACTTTTAAAATACTCAATAATTTCTTTCCTATTTCCTGATTCATTCTTGTCTCCACCTTTTTTGTCAGGTTGTTCTTCTTCCAACCGCTACTATATCATACAGAATTTTCAGTTCATAAAATTCCTGCCCTCAGACAGTAACTACATCTTACACTAAACGCCCGGTAAATTCAACGTACACTTGCAAATTTGCCTCAAATGCGGTATATTAATGCCAAGTATTTATTTTTTAAAGGAGTGAATTATACAATTGGACACGAGTGTCGCGATACAACTCATTATTCTATTGATTTTATTGATTCTTTCAGGATTTTTTTCATCTGCGGAGACAGCTTTAACAACGGTAAACCGAATGCGTATCCGCGGTCTTGCCGACGAAGGCAGCAAGCGGGCAAAAACCGTTATGTGTATTACCGATGATACCAGCAAGATGCTGAGTGCGATCCTGATCGGTAATAATGTGGTGAATCTTTCCGCCGCTTCCCTTACTACCACCCTGGCTTACAATCTTGGCGGATCTATGGTGGCAGTGGCAAGTGCAGTTCTGTCTGTACTGATCATTCTCTTCGGAGAGATCACGCCAAAGACCATGGCTACACTGCATGCGGAAAAGATGTCTCTTCGTTATGCTCCGGCCATAAATCTGTACATCAAAGTCATGACACCATTTGTATTTATCATCAATACGCTGTCGGATATTATTCTCCGCATTCTTCACATCGATCCGAATGCCGGAAATAAACAGATGACAGAATCCGAACTCCGTACGATCGTAGATGTCAGCCACGAAAGCGGTGTCATCGAATCTGACGAAAAAGAGATGATCTATAACGTATTTGATCTTGGCGATGCGAAAGCGAAAGATGTTATGGTACCAAGAGTTCATGTTACGTTCGCCGATGTAAATGCCACCTACGAAGAATTGATCGACATTTTCCGCGAGGACAAATTCACACGTCTTCCGATTTTTGAAGATACAACGGACAATGTTGTCGGTACGATCAATATGAAAGATCTTCTCTTATATGACAAAGAAAAAGAGTTTCATATCCGCGACTTTATGCGCGAGGCCTATTTCACTTACGAATATAAGAATATTTCCGAATTACTTGTGGAGATGCGCCAGGCTTCTTTTAACATTGCCATCGTTCTGGATGAATATGGTGAGACTTCCGGACTGATCACATTAGAGGATATCCTGGAAGAAATCGTCGGAGAAATTCATGATGAATATGACGAAAACGAAGAAGACTTTATCAAACAGGTTGGTGAACGCGATTATATCGTAGAAGGTTCCACGAATCTGGACGACTTAAATGACAGGCTCGATCTTAATCTGACCTCAGAAGAGTATGATTCCGTCGGTGGATTCATTATCGAGCATCTGGACCGGCTTCCTGAGATTGGTGACGGCGTCACCACCGAAGACGACATCCATCTGGTTGTAGAAAAATTAGACAAAAACAGAATTGAAAGTGTACATTTATATCTGCCGGAACCAAAACCGGAAGATGAAGAAGGAGACGAGGATTAATCCCCGTCTCCTTTTTATTCTTCATCTTTCACTTCTTCTCCGGCAAGTTTCAGAATATCTTCGATCTCATCCTCGCTGATTCCAAGTCTGTCTGCAACTTCATCCACGCTACTTTACGTCCGTATTCTTCTTTCATACTCTTGATCGTCTCATCAAGTTCTGTAACTTTCTCAACCATCTTATGATCTCTTCTCTTTACTTCTGTCTGCGACTCCAACGCTGCCAGCATTCCGGCACGTATCTGTTCCAGAATCTCTTCTTCATCTTTTTCCTTCTGGATCTCTTTTAATGCCAGCATCAGTACAATGTTTCCTTCCTGGATCATATCACCGATAAACACTTCCGGATGATGCAGTCTCACCGCTTCTTCTACCACTTTCGGAAGATAATATGCCATGCGCACCTCTTCCGGTGTCTCTTCATTCATATCGCCAAGACTTCGCAGATATTCTTCTACGTATTTCTGTTCGTCCGGGCTTAATGGCTGTTGTTCTTCATTTTCCGCTTCTTTTACCGTACCTCCGGCCTGTTTATAACCGATCACCGCCATCTTCATCGATAACAGGTAATCACAGACCAGATTCATCTGTTCCTGCGAAAGTCCGTCCTCTTCAAAATACTTTTCCACTTCATCTACGGTAATCTTTCCATTCTGATCTTCTGCAAGCGCAAGTACTCCCGCAAGCTTTTCTTTAAACTGTAATCTATCTGCCATTTTATTCCTCCATCTTTTTATTACTTTTATTCATACATACACATTTTATTGTTGTCTTAACACTCCTAAAGCAATTCCATAATATTATGAAATGATCCTCGTGTCAATTGCTATACCATCCTCCATCATATTCTCCTGTATATGCCAGAACTAAAAAAGACTTGTTTTACACTGTTTTGTAAAACAAGTCCCTTTTTAATTTATCTTCTATTCCATGGAGTGGTGTTTGTATAACCCGTACAGATATAAGCTGCCCCCGACCAATCCTACGATCAATCCTCCGTAGATTCCTGCACACATGAGATTTTCCAAATTACCCGTGATAGAAAATCCCAAAAATTTGCAGATCAGCATTCCCGCTCCCATCGTTGCTGCCATCCATCCAATCATATTAATTACCAGAAAGGCACTGACAGCCCCTTCTATTGTAAATTCTTTATTCAACATATTCCACAGATATCTCATCTCTAAACGCCTCCCGTTTTTTGAATCTTTACTCTTATTTCTTTTTCTGATTCAAGTATAGAAAGGCTATGTTAAATAAAATACCCCGGCAATGAAAAATCTATGTTAAATCTTCCCCTGCACGATCAAAGTCTGATATCCTGCCCGCTTCAGACGGCGCTCCATCTGTACCGCATCATTTAAATTATCAAATTCTCCTACATAGACTCTGTAATACGGACCGGACCGGTCAATGTACACCGGATACTCCTGCTCCAGAAGTTCATTCTGCAGCCGGTTCGCATAGCCGTTGATTCCGGAACAAGCCCACCTGCACCCGGTACACCGGAACTTTTTCTTCTTTGATCAGCCCATTACTTTCCAATGTGTCCAGAATCCCATCTGCAATTGCCTGTGCGATATCTTCAAAGTTATTATCAAACAGACGGTTATCTGTGTCCGAATTCAGGAATCCGGCTTCTACCAGTATCGCCGGCATTTTTGTACGTTTCAGAACCACCAGATCCGGTCTTGCTTTCACGCCCAGATTCACGAAGCCTACACCTTCGAGCTGCTCATTGATATCCTGTGCCATCTTGTATTTGAGTCCCGACAGATCATAGATCAGACTTTCAACTCCTTCCACCTCATTATCGGCAGGAAACGAATTTCGGTGAATTGAAATAAAGAGATCTACTCCTGCCTGATTCGCTTTCATTGCTTTTTCATATGGTGTCTCGTAGACATCGGTTGTTCTGGTATACTCTACATCAATTCCTCTGTCTGATAAAATCTCTCCGATCGCAAGCACTAGTTTCAGGTTGTCATCTTTTTCCTGCCGGCCTTCATACACGGCTCCCGGATCTCTTGCACCGCCATGGCCAGCATCCAGCATGATTGAATATGCCATAGATGTCTCCTTTTTGATTATTCTTTCATATATAAACTATGACATACCTGATAAAAAAGTGTATATAAACAAAGTAAAAGAATCGTCGATCACAACTGTGCAACTTTATGTGGATTCAAAATATTCTTCGGATCAAACACTTTCTTAATTCCATTCATCAGTTCCAGATTCTCTATCGGAAGTGATTTCCTGAGATATGGCTTCTTTGCAAATCCAATTCCATGTTCACCGGATACCTGTCCTCTTAACTCATGTGCTTTCTGATATATTTTCTCCATGGTATCTTTCATACGTTTTTCCCATTCTTCATCGCTTAAATCATCTTTCAAAATATACGCATGAAGATTTCCATCTCCCGCATGACCAAAACTTTTAATACGGATATCCTTTTCTTTCTGAAGATTATGAAGATATACAACCATATCATTGACACAGTTTCTCGGAACAACCATATCTACTTCGTCCATATAAGTCGTAGATCCTTTGATTGCTTCCAGAAATGCACCTCTTGCCTTCCAGATAGATTCTTCTCTTTCCTCTGTATCTGAGATCAACACATCCAGTGCTCCCTGCTCCAGACATAATTTCGCTACTTTTGCATACGCCTCTTCAATCTCTTCTACAGAATTTCCATCAAATTTCAACAGCAGATATGCATCTGACTGCTTATCCGGAAATGCTTTTCCCAGATATTCTTCTGCATCTTCAATGACTTCTCTCTGCATGAATTCGACTGCTGTCGGTATGGTCTTGGATTTAATGATTACCGGTACTGTATCGATTGCCTGCTCCAGTGTCGGGAAAGGTATCAAAAGACTGATCACCTTTTTCGGCAGCGGAAGTAATTTTAAAATTGCTTTCGTAATAAATCCAAGCGTTCCTTCCGAACCGATGATCAGATTTTTCAGATCATAACCGGAACTGTTCTTAACAACTTTCCCTCCGAACTGCGTGATCTCTCCGTTAGGGAGAACCACTTCCAATCCCATCACATAATCTCTTGTCACACCATATTTTACTGCTCTCATGCCACCTGCATTTGTGCTGATATTTCCTCCGATGGTCGCTGATTTCTCTCCAGGATCCGGTGGATAGAAGAAATCATGTTCTTCTACATAACTTCCAAGTTCCATCAAAAGAACTCCCGGCTCCACTGTAACTGTAAGATTTTCCTCGTCCAGTTCCAGAATATGATTCATAAGCGTGGTGTCGATCATAATTCCATGTTCGATTGCTACGGAAGATCCTACCAGTCCGGTTCCTGCACCTCTTGGTGTTACCGGAATTGTATGTTCATATGCATATTTCATGATCGCTGATATCTCCTCCGGTGATTTTGCCCTTACCACTATATCCGGATAGCTGCTTGTTCCTCCCAACTCATCATGACTGTATTCTTCATTAATAAAGTCTCCGACCAGTACCCGTTCTTCGTCCTTTACAATCTCTTTTATATATGTAATATCTGCATTATCCAGCTTTTTATATTTTTCCATGATTATGCTCCCTTCTTTTCTTCTATCTTCTGAATCAGCTGCGGGATCACATCATAAAGATCTCCCACCAGACAATAATGTGCGGTTTTAAAAATCGGTGCTTTTTCATCTTTATTGATTGCAAATATCGTTTCCGAATGGTTCATACCCGCAGTAAACTGAACTGCTCCGGAGACCCCACAGGTAATAATAAGCTTCGGTCTGACTGTACGCCCGCTTAAACCTATCTGACATTTCGCCGGCAGCCATCCGGACTCTGTCATTGGTCTGGTACATGCAAGTTGTCCCCCCAGAAGATCTGCAAGTCTTTGAAGCATCTCCAGATCTTCCTGTTTCTTTACACCACGACCTGCTACTACAAGCACATCTGCATTTTCAATGAATTTTTCTTTTTCTTTTAATACAATATCCAGTACATCTACATGTGAGTCCAGTCTTTCTTTCGCAATTGTACAGTTTACAATTTCACCCGTTTCTTCTACTGATCGCTTAGGTGCATTCATGATCTTATATCTCACGGTAGCCATTTGCGGCCGGTGATACGGCGTCTTGATATGTGCCATAATATTTCCACCAAAAGCCGGACGAATTTGAGAAAGATCTGTATCTTCATTCATTTCAAGAATCGTACAATCTGCTGTCAGTCCGGTCTTCATCCTTGCCGCCACTCTTGGTGCCAGCTGTCTTCCAACGGTCGTTGCACCCACCAGAATAGACGATGGTTTCACATTCTGAATAAAATCTTCAAAAACGGCTGTATATGGTTCGATCTTAAACCGCTCCAGTTCCGGTTCATCATATATGAATACTTTGTCAGCTCCATAATGCAGCAGTTCATGACCCTTTTCACTGATATGATTTCCCATGAATACTGCATATACCGGATGACCGGTTACCTGCGCCAGTTCTCTTGCTTTTCCCAGCAGTTCCATCGTTACCGGATGGATCTTTCCATCTACATGATCCACATATACAGCAATTCCTTTCCATTCTTCTTTATTCACGCTTGGTCTTGCTGTATCTTCTACATATTCCACTGCGCCTTCCGGACCTTTCTTTACACAAAGGCGGCACATCTTACAGGCAGCATTGATCGAAAGTTTTCCATCTTTTTCTTCCATTGCCCCAAACGGACAGATCTTAACCAGTTCTTGATTATCTGTAACTTTTTCCTGATGTATGATTAATTCAGCCACTTTCTTTTCCTCCTACACGAATTTCATTTCAACGATTTTATCAAACAATTTCTCTGCAAGCACATCTCCAGCTTCATTCCATATCTCTTTTTTATCATTCACAGCAGGTGGAAATATCTTCTGCACCTGTGTCGGCGATCCATTCAGACCATAATGCATTTCATCGGTATCTTTCATATCTTTCAGGGACAGCACATTGATTTCACGCTCTTTCGTTCTCCGTCTTTTTCACATAAGATGGAAGTCTCGGTTGGAAAATATCTTTATTCACAGCAAGGAGACATGGAAACTGAACCTTTGCAATCTCAACTTCCTCCGGCAGATCCATGCTGACGGTAATTCCGTCTTCCTCAACTTTATTGATCTTTACAACATCTGCTACACTCGGAATGTTCAGCCACTCGGAAATCTCCGGTCCTACCTGAGCAGTATCTCCATCCGTTGTCTGACGTCCGCAGAGGATCAGATCGAACTCACCGCTCGCTTTGATCCCCTGTGCCAGCGTATAACTCGTAGCCAGCACATCTGCTCCTCCGAATTTGCGGTCTGACAAAAGTGTTCCCGCATCCGCTCCCATCGCAAACGCTTCCCTGATCACCTGTTTTGCCTGAGGTGGTCCCATAGAGATTACCTGTACTGTTCCGCCTGTCTGCTCACGTATTCTGAACGCTGTCTCCAATGCATAGAGATCATAAGGATTCATCTTTGATGCTGCTCCGTCTCTTTTTAACACTCCGGTAACCGGATCCACTTCCACTTTATTACTCTCTGGTACCTGCTTGATACAAACAAGAATCTTCATATCTGTTTCTTCCTTCCTTTTTTTGAATATTTTATAAATAATTTTTTATCTCATTCTGCTTCCGGCATATGCCACAAGATCGATAACAGCGCAAGAACAAACGCTAAAAGTTTCATTGTGATGTGCCCTCCATTCATAACGTTTCATAATTGGTACTACCATTGTTTGCATAACAAAAACTTGCCTCAAGCAAGTTTCTATGTGCTTTATTATTTTCCATTTATACCCGCCAGTAGAAATGGACCAACACATTGGTCGTACCACTTTTTTCGTGTATTTAGTATAATTCTTGTGGATTTAAAAGTCAATATTTGTTTATTTTTTCACATCATTGATTTTTTATAGACAAATTTGTAGATTTTTTCACCAATTTTTTTTTCTTACACGCTCAGGTGATCAGGTATCTGTATGACCTGCAACTGCTTCTTACGAACGCATGACATAAAAAAGCGGCTGCCCGCCGGTTTCCCACCGTCAAAGCAACCGCTTAATTTCGCATTTTGCAAAGCATCTTTCCTTTTATGCTCTCTATACTTTTCTATTTTCCCGCTCTTTTAAAATCTCATTGATCAGCATAAAGTGACATTTTAATGCTTCCTGACCTTTCGTTTCGTCTTTCTCTTTCAGTGCTTCTATCAATTTTTTATGATATTCATTTAACATTTTTTTCCGCTCTTCCGTACGCAAAATCTCTGCACGCATATCGTGAATAAATAAATCGATCACACCGGAACATGCCTCCAGAAAATCCTGCACCAGTATATTGCCCGACGCCTGTGCGAGTGTATAATGCAGTTTCTTATCCAGTGCTGCATTCTTTACATCATCCTGACTCCGATCCAGTTCCTTTACTGCTTTCTCCATTTCTTCTATCTGACCATCTGTTGCATTCTCTATTGCAAGCGAAAAGGCCAGACATTCCAACGCCTGACGTATCTGACTGATCTGCCTGTAGTCTATCTGATCCATAGCAAACATCATCGTCATCGTCTCCGCAAGACTTTTCTGAAATTCGCAGGTAATATAATTTCCCGATCCCTGCTGCGAAGAAATTACTCCTGTCATATCCATGATACGGATTGCCTCCCGCACCGAATTACGGCTTACATTCAACCGTTCTGCGATATCCCGCTCCGGCGGCAGTTTCTCCCCCGGACGAAGTTCTCCATCCAAAATCTTCTTTTTAAAGTAATCAATTACGCCTTTATAAGCCTTCTGCTGTCTCTCCATCACATTCCTCTTTCATTACGCGACCACAAGTGGAACACCCAGTTCTTTTGCTTTGCTGACATTCTCTTTAGAAACTCCGTCATCTGTAATAATCTTATATACTTCGTTTGTCGGACAGATTACAGACAGATAGCCTCCTCCGAATTTGCTGCTGTCTGCAAGTACATATACCTTCTCTGCCGCTTTCATGATCGCTTTTTTTACTTCCATCTGTGGCGTGGCAATGGAAGTAAGACCCACATTAAAATTAATACTGTGAACACCGATAAATGCTTTATCCACATGGAACTTTGACATATTCTGGATTGCCACATCCCCCATTGTTGCCGCAAGATGTCCCGTCACATAGCCTCCGATCATAAAGAGTTCCACATGTCCGACTCCCGCCAGCTCATTGCCGGTGATCAGGGAATTGGTCACAACCGCGATCCTTTTTTCCGGATGGTTCCGGATCTCCCTGGCAAGGTAGAAACTGGTCGACGCATCATCGATGATGATCGTATCCCGGTCTTCCAGAAAATCATAAGCCATTTCCGCAATCTGCTTTTTCTGTGCGACATTCCGGTAGAGGGATTCTGTCGAATATCTTCCGCTTTCAGTTTCTGCCGTTTCCAGCTTCACCGCTCCGCCATGGGTGCGCTTCAACAATCCTTCTATATCCATCGCTTTGATATCATTCCTGATCGTCACTTCCGAGCATCCGAATTCCCTGCTCAGATCTGTTACCTTTACTTTTCCTTTTCTGTCAAGTTCTCTTAATATCTCATTTCTACGTTCTTCCATGGCTGCCTCCCTGCAACTATCTCTTAATAAATAAGTTTACACTATCTGTTTATATTGTCAAGCACACAGCCATTTCCTTTTTCAAAACAATCCCCATATTTTCTCTGTTATCTCATTCTCACCTTACTCTGTCCAAGCTGTGTGGCAATGATGGTAAATATCGGTACAAACTGGTCTCCAAAATCCTGTTTTGGAAGAATCATTGCACATTCCGGTGCATAATAGATTCCAATCGTCTTCGGTGTCACTACCGCTCTCTCTATATGATCCCATTCATAGGTTCTGCTCTCTCCATTCTGCCTTATCATAATACCGGCTTCCGAAAATGTATACTCTGCCGGCGAATTATATTCTTTATTTATAACAACCTGTTTTTTTGCCCGCATCTTAAGCTGGATCGCGTACTGCCGAGGAACAGTGCTGCCGCAGCAAGATAAAGTGCTGCCCCCGCACCATTTACCTTTCCTGTTGTATAAGAAAAGATTCCCAGAAAAATGATTGCCAGTCCAAGGATATTCACCAGAAAACCGCTGAATTTGGAATATGCATGGAACAAGAGGAAATCATACAATGCTTCCTTTGTCATGTTCACTGTCATCCGGCTTTCCTTGATCGCATCTGCTAATCCTGTCGTTTCATTTTCTGTTGTTACATTTTCTTCTGCCTTATTCTCTGGTGTACTCATAGCATAACCTCCTGTATTTTTATTTCTTTCTTTTTTCAGAAAAGTCCTTTTATACTTTGACATATAAAAGGACTGAAATGTTATCTGTATTACGGTTCAGATTAGTTTGCTTTTACTTTATCATAAGCCCAGCCTTCCGGACTGTAGATACCTTTCTGTCTCTTCTGCATCCATTTATCAAATGCTGCTGTAATGAACGGGCAGAGGAACAGTGTAATGATAGATGCTGTCGCGCACTGTGCTGTTGCCATACTTACCATACCTTCCATTGAAGGATCTGCTTCTGCAACTGCTGCAGGTGTCATAGCTGAGTTCAGGGCTGTTGTACCGATAGCTGCACCCATCGCATTTCTTTCCTTCTTTGGAAGAAGAAGATTGATTACAAAGAAGAAGATAACTGCTGTTGCTGCAGAGATCAGTCCAAGTACGATACCGGAAGCTCCTGCTGTCAGAATTGTCTTAACATCAGTCTTCGCGCCGATAGAAATCGTCATGAAGAATGTTACGATCGCTGCGCCGTCTTACATGCATCACGGAATCCTTTGTCCAGATTTCCCCAGATGAATCCGATAAGCAGTGGTACTAATACTGCGATCAGGGATTTGATCGGGATATTAGCAAGTCCTGTTGCACCAAGTGCGATCAGTGTAAAGAATGGTCCGTCATTCAGTGACAGGATTGAGATTGCTCCTGTATCTGTTGCATTTCCGAACTGTGAAGAAAGGGAAATGTACAGTGATCCGTTTGAGTTCGTGATTGCTGCGATCAATACGAATGGTGCGATTCCAAGGAATCCTTGTGGTCCGCAGATCTTACCAACAATAAGACCAACGATAACTCCAAGCAAGAACTTGGTACCGGTCATAATTACACCTTTGTAAAGCGGCATACCTACCTGTTTGATGTCGATCATAGATCCACATACGATCAGGAAGAATCCCATCATACATGCATTTCCTTCATAGAACAGTGCTGTTACATATCCTCCGATCTGGAATACCTGCGGTACAAATGTTGCAAGTACAACCGCAATTACCAACGGGATGATTACCAGACCTCCCGGGAGGTTTTTCATTTTGTTCAGAATATCAAGATCTTTTCTTGTGTCCTGAGGCTGTTTGTTTTCTTCGCTCATGTTCTCTCTCCTTTTCTCTTTTTTGATGCGTTTTTTCGTTTATGATCAGGATGGCTTTCCCCGATGCTATCTTGCTGATTCTTTAAACAGACGCTCTACGATATCGCAGGCTGTATTGTCATTTCCTGTAAGTCCGCCTTTTCCTACGACCGGAAGTCCGTCATATTTTCCTACCAATCTTCCGACGTCTGTCTGTGGAATCACATAGTCCATCACTTCGATGCACTCAACTCCCAGCTGATAGCATACATTTACCATCGTGTCACCACCTGTAGTATACAAACCGGCAATTCGTTCTCTTCCGACCTGTTCCAGTACCTGCGAGATAATGGTTCCAAGTCCGGCATTGATACGGTTTGCGCTCATTCCGCCTGCATAGCCATGTTTTTTATCTTCTTCATCCAGATTCAGAAGTTCTCCGTGAAGTGCTGTCTCAAACAGGATCGCTCTTGGCTGTTCACCGCTTTCAATCAGTTCGACTGCTTTGTTCACTGCTTTGAACGCTTCGTCTAACGCTTCATCCCCGCCATTGATCAGAGGAATCGGTTCTACGCTGATTCTGACATGTCTGGAATCTTCACATAATACCTCCATCTGCTTCTTCGTAACCGGCGTTGCACTTCCGGCTGCGATCAGGACTGTCTTTCCTTCTTCACTTGCTGCCGGTGGGATATTCGGCTGTTCTTCCTGGATCAGTCTTCTTCTGTACGCAAGTTTGGAAGTAAACGGTCCCGGATCCACTGCAACTACGTCCCAGTCAAGCTCAATACAGGCCTGTGCGATCTGATCCACATCTTCCAGTGTGATCGCATCAACAATGATGACACTTGCGCCATCATTTCTTACTTCTGTAAGCGCTTCCCTGATTCCTTCTTTTCCTTTCAGAACCTGATCTAATGTAACCAGTCCGACCTTTCTTCCAGTCTGGCCTGCAAGAAGTCTTGGTATGTAATTTTCTTTTACCGGTGTACGTACATCCTGTGCAACCGGTGTGTTGATCAATGCCACGCCATCGATCACCGAATATCCGCCAACAAGGATTCTTCTGGACTGTGGCATTGCCGGCACGACAACTGCCACTGTATCTTCATTCAGCTGATCTAACATTGCATCAACTTCCACGCCTACGCCGCCGCGCAACGTTGTATCAATACGTTTTGAAAAGTATTTTACTCCCATCGCTTTTAATGCATTGGTAGCTGATTTTACTTTCCCATATGCTTCTTCTTTTGGAAGTGGTCTTGAATTACTGCTGATCAGAATTGCGTCAAGAGATGCTGTCTCTCTTGCTTTCTGCGCTGCTTCTTCATTAAAAAATACTGCTGTTCTTGCTTTCGATCTTGCTAATAATACACCTGTCGTTGTTGCTCCTGTCAGGTCATCCGCAACTGCTCCTATCAAAGGCATGATGCATTCCTCTCTTTCTATCCGTTCACTTAGTCTCTGTACACAAAAAGAATCCACCAATCCTTTTTTGTGTATCTTCGTTGTTACTTTCCCTTTATAAATTTATGAATTAGTTCTCTTTTTTCTCATGCTGTTTTGCCGCATATTCTGCAACTACTTTTGTAGACTCGATCAGACTGATACATCCTGCAATTCCTTTACCTGCAATGTCAAATGCTGTTCCATGGTCTACAGAACTTCTGATGAATGGAAGTCCGAATGTAAGTGTTACGGATTTTTCAAAGTCTAACGTCTTACAAGCGATGTGTCCCTGATCATGATATAAAGAAAGGATTGCATCGAATTTACCGGATTTTCCAATGTGGAATACGGAGTCAGCCGGACAAGGTCCGATTGCATTGATTCCTTTTTCCTGAGCAGCTTTTACCGCCGGCTCGATCTCATCAATCTCTTCACGCCCGAATAATCCGTTGTCTCCGTTATGCGGATTTAATCCTGAAACTGCGATCAGTGGATTCTCGATTCCGACTTTTCTTAACTCTTTGTCAATGTTAATAACATCTTCAAGGATGACATCTTTTGTAGCGTAATGACATGCATCTACAAGTGACATATGTCTGCTTACGAAGAATACTCTTAATTTGTGGCAAGAGAACATTGTCAGAGCGTATGGAGAATGTGTTACATTCTGATAGATCTCTGTATGTCCAGGTTCTTTTACACCGATCAGTTTGATTGCTCCCTTGTGGATTGGTGCTGTAGAAACTGCATCGATCTTTCCTGCTTCTCCGAGTTCGATGGATTTCATGATCCAGTCAACTGCCATCTGTCCTGCAAGTGCCTGAACTTTTCCCCACTCGATAGAATCTGTATCGTAATCGCCCGTCTCAATGATATCTACGGTTCCGAATTCATATTTTGCTTCCGATGGATCTTCTATCTTATTGTATTTCAATTCTTTTCCAAGAACCTTTGCAGCTCTGTCCATGATCGCGATACTTCCTATTACAAACGGACGACAACAGTCGTGGATTTCTTCGCTCAACATTGTTCCTACTACGATCTCAGGTCCGATACCTGCAGGATCTCCCATTGTGATTGCTGTAACTGGTTTATACTGTGTACTCATAATCTTTTATTTTCCTTTCGTTTATTTTTGTTTATCTTTTCGTTTTGATGTTTATATCTTACATTCCTTCTTCTGTTTTTGCAACAGTTTTTCTGTTTGTTTTGTAACTTTATCACAATTGCATAGTTTCTTTTTCTTGTTTTTGTGCATATTTTAACAGTTTGTTAACGTTTTATCAGTGTTTTTCTATATTTTCTTTTTCTTTCGATTATTTTTGTTTTTATTATTGCTTTTCTACCACTTTAGGAATATAATCATAAAAAAGAAAATAAAACAAAATATCGAAAACGGAGGGTATCATGAGTAAAAAACTTTTTTTTTTTGGAAGTAACCTGAAAATGTACAAGAATATAAAAGATACCGTTTCCTATCTTCAGGATCTGGAATCTCTGACAAAAGATATAAGCAGGGATGAAATCGAATTATTCATCATTCCTTCTTATACTACTCTGGATAGTGCTTCGAAAGCAATCGACCAGAAAAATATCCGTCTGGGTGCACAGAATATGTGCTGGGAAGAGCAGGGACAGTTCACAGGAGAGATTTCTCCTCTGATGCTTCAGGAAGCAGGCATCGGCCTTGTCATGATCGGTCATTCCGAACGCCGTCATGTATTCGGCGAGACCGATATAGAAGAGAACAAGAAAGTTCTCTGCGCACTGGAACATGGATTCAAGACTCTTTTATGTATCGGAGAGACTGCAGAAGAAAAAGAATTCGGCATCAGCGCCGAAGTGCTCCGCACACAGTTAAAGGTAGGATTTCATGGTGTATCTGCCGAAGATGCCAAGAACATCTGGGTGGCATACGAACCTGTATGGTCCATCGGAGTCAACGGAACTCCTGCTTCTGCTGATTATGCAGAAGAAATGCACAAAGTCATCAAAGCAACTTTATGTGAGATCTTCGGTGATGCAGCCGATGAGATTCCGGCACTTTACGGTGGAAGCGTAAATCCTGGCAATGCATGTGATCTGATCGTTCAGCCATCCATCGACGGGTTGTTCACAGGACGTGCCGCATGGCAGGCAGACAAATTCAATACTTTGATCCGGGATGCAATCAGCGCACATGGCGCAAAATAAAGCTTCTTTATATAGTAAGAAGACATTTTATCAGATGTTACTTTAATAAAAAAATCAATTCATAATTCAAGGAGGATAATTATTATGAAAATCGCAATCGGATGTGATCCAAACGCACAGCAGGCAAAAGAGGAACTGATCAAATTTATGGAAGATAAGGGCTATGGAGAGATCAAAGATTTCGGAAGCGAAGATCCAATCTACGCCAACACAGCAGTTGCAGTTGCAGAGGCTGTTGCTTCCGGTGAATATGACCGCGGAATCCTGATCTGTGGAACAGGTCTTGGTGTTTCCATCGCGGCAAACAAAGTAAAAGGGGCTTATGCGGCATTACTTTCAGACATCTACTCAGCAAAAAGAGCGCGTCTCAGCAACGATGCCAACATCGCATGTATGGGAGCTTTCACCATCGGAAACAAATTAAGAGAAGAATTAACAGATGCTTTCCTGACAAACGAATTCGTTCCGGGATGCTCTTCTCAGCCAAAGGTAGATGCTTTCAGAGACTATGAAGCAGTTCACCAGAAATAAATGACAAAAGGCAGATATTATCATTTTTTCATTTCTCCAATTATTATCATACGAAAAGCCCGGATTTTTCATCCGGGCTTTTCACATGTCTTACTTCATGTTCTTTTTCATAACTACATATCACATATGTTCTTCTAGAGATTGTGATTTCTCTTTTCAATATCCATGATCATGTCCACTCTCGCGGCATGTCTTCCGCCTTCAAACTTCGCGTTCAGCCATTCATCAACGATACATTTCGCTGTTTCAATACCGATCACACGTGCTCCGAATGCAATTATATTCGCATCGTTGTGTTCTTTCGCCATTCTTGCTGTATATGGATCGCTGCATACTACTGCACGGATACCATTCACTTTATTCGCTGCAAGTGAGATTCCCGCACCGGTTCCGCAGATTGCAATTCCCTGCTCTACTTCACCGCTTGCCACCGCATTACCAATCTTTTCACCATACTCCGGATAATTACAGCTTTCATAAGTATCTGTTCCATAATTCACAACTTCATATCCCAGGCTTTTCAGATATTCTACAATCTCATTTTTCATGTCTACTGCCGAATGATCGTTTGCAATCCCTATCTTCATATCCTTGTTCCTACCTTTGTCTTTCATATTTTACTCATTTATATTATAATTAGTAGCGAAATAAATATCAATGTTTTCAGAAATGTTTTATCTAAGGAGTTATTTATGGTTAAATTAATCGCCAGTGACCTCGACGGCACATTACTTCAAAACGGCGCACGTGATGTAAATCCCATCGTTTTCGACCAAATCCGTACATTAAAAGAACACGGAATCCTGTTCGCAGCAGCCAGCGGACGCCAGTATCTGAACCTGCGCAGGCTGTTCACTCCGGTTCAGGATGATATCGCATATATAGCCGAAAATGGTTCTCTTTGCATATACAACGAAGAGACTATTTCCAAAGGGATCATCGAACAAGATCTTGCTTACAGTATCCTGGATGAAGTTTCCAGATATCCACAATACAATTGCATTATCTCCGGTGAACGTGTCTGCTACAGCACCTCGAAAAATCCTAAATTCTATAATCACATGGTAAATGTCATCAAGAATCATATGAAATTTATTGATGATCCAAAAAGCGAGATTCCGGAACCGATCCTTAAGATTGCGGTCTGCGATTACAACGGAACCGATGCATGCGAAAAACATTTAAAAGAAATGTTTTCTTCCGACATTAAAGTGGTTACTTCCGGTAACCTCTGGGTTGATTTTATCTGTCCGACTGCCAACAAAGGAAGTGCACTGAAAAATCTGCTCGATCATCTGCATATCGATGCAAAGGACTGTGTTGTATTCGGTGATCAGTACAACGATGTTGAAATGCTCAAGACCGCCGGCACCAGCTATGCTATGGCTAATGCCGCCCCCGGGATTGAGAAATATGCAACCCATGTCACGAATTCTGTTGAGAAGGTTTTGCAACAGATTATTGATGAATTACCTGCGGTATAACACACACTACTCAAAATGATTAATACGAGGTGCAAACAGCAACTTTTATCAAATCCGCCTGCAACTTATATTGCCCATTTCCGTCCTCATACGAGGAACTTATCAGAACACTACTAATACAATTTACTTATCATATTTTTCACACCATGTTTGAAACGAAGATTACTGTATTTTGTTTCACCCGGATGGTTACAACATGCCAAACTTCTCCGTCCCTGGTGCTTCACTCGCCATGAGGAAAGAAGATCTTACGCTTCACGATCATTGGTAAGCTTTAATTTATCTAAGATATAGAATATCAGGCTAAGTGCCATGGCAACAACACATGCCAGAACCATTCCTGTTAATGACACGGTTCCGATATTCACAGATATTCCGGACAGACCGGTTACAAATACAATGGATGTTAACATCAGGTTTCTGGATCTTCCGTAATCTACTCTGGAGTCTACCAGAATACGAAGACCAGATGCTCCGATCATACCATACAAAAGGAACGAGATTCCTCCGATAACCGGCCCAGGAATTGTCTGGATCATCATCGACAATTTCCCAACAAATGAACAGATAATAGACAGGACTGCAGCCCCGCCGATTACGCGGACGCTGTATACTTTTGTCACTGCCATAACTCCAATATTTTCTCCATACGTAGTTGTCGGTACTGATCCGATCAGTCCGGATACCATTGTCGAGAAATTATCCCCGAACAGATCTGTGAAGTCCCGGGTCTGTTAACAAATCTCTTCCGATAATTTTGCTTGTTACAACCTGATGTCCGATATGCTCGGATGTGATAACCAACAGTACCGGAAGGATCATAAGGATTGCACCCATATCGAACTTTGGCGCCTGAAAATTCGGGATTGCAAACCATGAAGCTTCTACTACCTGTGTAAAATCCAGGATTCCGCATGCCAACGCTGTCAGATATCCTGCGACTACTGCGATCAGGATCTGGATAACTGATAAAAATCCTCTGAATAAAATATTTCCAAATACCGCAACCCCCAGCGTCACTGCAAATACAAGTACATTCTTTGGATCGATCTTATCCTCCAACAAGCCTGCGTTATTTGCGGCAGAACTTGATAATTCCAGTCCAATCAGCGCAACCACCGGCCCCATAGCTGCCGGTGGAAGCACAATATCGATCCACTTCGTTCCACATTTGTAAATAATAAAGGACAGGATACATCCGCAGAATCCAACTGCTACAAATCCTCCCAGTGCATACGGATACCCCATCTTACTGATCACGACACCAGCCGGTGCAAGGAATGCAAAGCTGGATCCTAGATACGCCGGTGACTTCGCTTTTGTCACCACAATAAAGAGCAGTGTTCCCACACCGTTCATAAAAAGTACGATCGCTGGATTGATTCCGAATATGAACGGAACCAGCACCGATGCCCCAAACATCGCAAACATATGCTGGATACTAAGTGGCAGCAATAGTTTCAATGGTACTTTTTCTTCTACCTGGATAATCTTATGACTTTCCATAGTTCATTTTCCTCCTCTTTTTCCTTTGTCTTAAAAAAGAGGTATGAGAATTACGCATCTCATACCTCTTTATCTAAGATTTCACTCTTCAAGTTATTTTAACATATCCGCCTTATCCACGGAAGTGAAATCAACATTTTTCATATAAGCATTTTACAGTCGGATAGATTTTCCTGAACTGCTGGTATCGTTCTTCATACTTTGTTGTCAGTTCCGTATCCGGTTCTACTGTATCTACGACCTTTACAATCTTGCAGCCGCAGCCTCTACATCCGGATATTCTCCGCATCCTACTGCTGCCAGCATTGCTCCGCCAAGCGCCGGCCTTCTTCGCTCTCTACCACATCCACCTTCAGATTCATGATATTGGCGATCATCTTCTTCCAGAGCGGGCTCTTCGCCCCTCCGCCGCAGATCCTGGTTCTCTCAATCTTAATTCCAAGCCTTCTTGCAACTTCCAGTGAATCACGCAGGCCAAATGCAACCCCTTCCAATACTGCCTGTGTCATATCTTTACGGGTAGTATCCATGGACATTCCGATAAACATTGCTCTCGCATCCGGATTATTATGCGGAGATCTCTCTCCCATCAGATACGGCAGATAGAATACACGATTTTCGCCAAGCTTTATAATTCCGTCCTGTTCCGCCGCAAAATCTTTTGTCTTCAGGATCTCTTCGTTCCACCATTTGTTGCAGGATGCAGCACTCAACATACATCCCATCAGATGATAGTGCCCGTCCGCATGTGCAAATGAATGCAGTGCATTATTCTCGTCTACTCCGAACTTGTTACTGGATATAAAGATTGTTCCGGATGTTCCGAGGGAAATATTGCACATTCCATCCCCGACTGTTCCGGTTCCCACTGCTGCCGCAGCATTATCTCCTGCACCGGCAATTACTTTTACATTCTCTGAAAATCCAAGCTCATCTGCAACTTCTTTTTTCAGCGTTCCAACTACTTCAAAACTTTCGTATAATTTTGGCAGTTTATCTTCTGTAATCCCGCAGATGTCCATCATCTCTTTTGACCAGCAGCGATTCTTCACATCCATAAGCAACATACCGGAAGCATCCGATACATCCGTACAAAAAGAACCGGATAGCTTATAAGCCAGATAATCTTTCGGCAGCATGATTTTTGTGATCTTTGCAAAATTCTCCGGCTCATGTTTCTTCATCCAGAGAATCTTTGGTGCTGTAAATCCGGCAAATGCAATGTTCGCCGTATACTCAGACAATTTCTCTTTTCCGATCACTTCATTCAGATACTCCGTCTCTTCTCCTGTTCTTCCGTCATTCCATAGAATTGCCGGACGAATGACTTTGTCATCTTTATCCAACGCAACCAATCCATGCATCTGTCCTCCGAAGCTGATTCCTGCTACCTGTGACTTATCACACTCTGCCGTCAGTTCTTTGATTCCCTCCATCGATTTTTCAAACCAGTCTTCCGGTTTCTGCTCTGACCATCCCGGATGCGGGAAGAAGAGCGGATATTCTTTCGAAACAATCTTTTTAATGTCTCCGGTCTCATCCATCACCAGAAGTTTTACTGCTGACGTTCCAAGATCTACACCTATGTATAACATCCTTTACCTCCATAATCACTTTTTACTACTTATTACACGTTACAAGTCTGTTGTTATCCCCACGGATTCTCTGTCGGACATCTTACTTTATAGTGGTTCAGTTGTCAAGACAAAATTCTAAACTTTTTATAATGAACTGATATGTATAACTGGGTATGGGAGAAAATCCCCCATTAGGCTGCATGATCATCCAGTAACAGAATCGGATAATAACAGGATGCTGGTGTCTGATTATTGAGTGAAGAATGACAACGTTCAAAGTTGTAAGTGTGCACATATTTACCGATTGCCTTCCGTGCTTCTCTGATATTGTTATATTGGGTCAGATATGCTTCCTCGTACTTGAAGCTTCGGAACCATCGTTCAATCATGATATTGTCAGCCCACCGGCTTTTACCATCCATGCTTTGACGGATCTGGTTCTCTTTGAGGAAATTCATGTACTCATTGCTTGTAAACTGACAGCCCTGATCTGAATTCAGGATAACAGGTTTTGCCACTATAAACGCCTTTTTTTAACGCAGTTATGACCATTCTGGTATCCAGAGTATCATCGACTTCCCAGCCAACGATACAGCGGCTGTACCAGTCAATCACAGCGGTCAGATACAGAAATCCACGCTTAATGGGGATGTATGTAATGTCGATTGACCATGCCTGATTTGGACGGTCGATAACGGCGTTACGTAGCAGATACGGGCAGACTTTAGCCTGTCGCATACGTTTAGAAAGGTTCATTTTGGGATAAATTGGATCAATCCCCATTTCATTCATATAACGGCGCGTTTTCCGGCGACCAACCTGATGCCCACGCTTCTTCAGTTGAGCAGACAGTTGTCGTGCTCCCCAGGCCGGATTATCCGTGTGTAATCGATCTATGATCGATTTGCAATCCAACTCCTCCTGAGATATGGGCATGCCCTTGTAATAAACACTGGTACGATTGATATCAAGAAGTGTAGCTCCTGTTTTAACTGGAAGTTCTTTAGTCTTCAAAAGGTTTTGGACTAAATTTACTCTCGTAGTCAGGTCCAAGTGTTTCTTCAGATTTTTTTTTCAACCAATCCACCTGCATGGTGAGCTGGCCAACTTTTTTCGCATATTCAGCTTTTTCCTTGCGTTCTAAAGCGAGTTTTTCTTTCAGATTATCCTCTCGTGTGTCATTAAAAACCACGGATGCTTTATCGAGGAACTCCTTCTTCCAGTTGCGGAGAAGATTCGGCTGAATATTGTTTTCGGTTGCGATTGTATTTAAGTCTTTTTCTCCTTTGAGCAGTTCAATCACTAATTCTGATTTGAATTTGGCAGAGAAATTTCTTCTTGTTCGAGACATAATAATAATCCTTCTTTCTGTAGTGTTTACAGTATATCAGATTCATTAAGAAATGTCTCTTGAAGTGTCTTAAATTACGATACCATTATAATGAATTGTATGATCAACTAACTTTAATACTTCAAGAAGAAAAGTATGCAAAAAGCACGATACAACTGTATCAGGAACATGTAAAACGAATCAAAAAATTCATGTTAGCTAATAACATAACTGATTATTCTTCATCAGTTGCAGATCAATACTACAAAAAAGAAGTTGAATCAAGAGATTACAACTATACGACGAAACGTTTTTTCAGGACAGTCATTCGAAGATTAAATAATATCTGTTCTGGTACAGGTTTCGTATATTCCGTTCCACGAAAAGATTTGTCTGTTCCAGAGCAATATCACGCTATTAAGGCGGATTATCTTGAACATTGTCGCAAGATAGGAAATCGTCCAATTACTCTAAAGACTAAAGAACGCTTGTTATATTTATTCCTTACTTATCTGGATGAAAACAATTGTAAAAGTCTTGAATACATAAATAGTTCTGAAATCATTCAGTTTTCAGTGAATCTTAAGAATAAAGAATTCTATCCTGAACTAAGAGATTTTTTAAGATATCTTTTTGCACAAGGATACATTGAAAAAGATTTTTCAACATTAGTTCCTAAATTCAATCGTGGTATACGTATTCCTGAAACTTATGATATCTCTGAAATCATCGAGATCGAAAATGCTGTAGACCGAACTTTTTCTATCGGAAAACGAGATTATGCGATATTGCTTCTCGCTTCGCGATTAGGAATGCGTGCGGGAGATATTGCCTCGCTTAAATTAGATTCTCTTGATTTCAAAAATCAGCGTATCTGCTTTATCCAAAATAAAACGGGAAGTGTTTCAGAACTTTACATGGTGCCAGAAATCAAAACAGCACTGATGGATTATCTGTCAACAGATCGTCCTGCATCCACAAGCGACTATGTATTTTTAAAATCATGTGCCCCTTATTCAGAAATATCGTATTCTGTTGTCTCATTTGCTGTAAAAAAACATATGATTCGCTCTGGTATTAACATTGCAGGTAAAAAACATGGACCTCATAGTCTGAGAGCTTCTCTTGCGTCATCGATGGTAAACGATGGCATATCTTATGAAACCGTAAGAAAAGTACTGGGACATGATAGTCCTAATGCAATCAGGCACTATGCACGTCTTGATATTCAGATGCTTAGGAATTGTGCTCTTGCATGCCCGGCACCTTCAGGAACACTTCACCAATTCCTGAAAGGAGGTCGTATATGAGAACCGTGATTTTTAAAAGTTGTTTTAAAGACGACATGCAGTCATTCATGGAGTATCGTGTTGCGACTTTCGCATGGAATACCTATCGTTTGGATAATTATCGCCTGTCTTCTTTTGACAGATATCTTACAAAAATATCTTATAATGATGAAATTGTACCACAAACAATAATAAATCAGTGGCTTAATGATGTAGGTGTTCCAGAGGCATCTATTAATGGATACATAAAGACTATACGAAACTTTATGAAATATAGAGCCGATATGGGAAAAGTTGTTTATCTTCCGCCCTTCCAGAAAACGAAAGATTTGTATATTCCCTATATATTTAGTGATGAGGAATTGTCGAATATATTTGCTATTGCTGATGCATATTCAATGACAAACAAATTTAGCAGCATTCCGCATATACATATGGAAATGGCGGTTCTCATACGCCTTTTGTATTGTTGTGGACTCAGATTAGGCGAAGCTCTAAATTTGAAGATGAAGCATCTGGATCTAGAAAACGGAGTCATCCGTATTATACATTCAAAAAACAAGAAACAACGATTAGTTCCAATGCATGAAACATTAACAAACATGCTGAAGGATTATTGTAAGGTGATAAAAATCTATGGTATAGATAATCCATTTTTATTCCCAGGACAAAGCGAACATTTATCCCCAATAACTGCTGAACGCCAATTTAAAAAGATTCTTAGGAAAGCTGGTATTATCAAAGGGAATGAAGATCCTCATAAACGTGCTCCATGCCTGCACTGTTTAAGACATTGTTTTATGTTCCATGCTTTTAAACAGCTGGAAACTGCAGGATATCATATCGATATGGCTTCTCCATATCTTTCTGTATATTGTGGTCATGAATCCCTTGTGGAAAGTGAAAAATATATGAAATTCAGCAGTGAACTCTTCGAAGAAGATATGCTCTTGTTTGCTGATTTCACAGAATCTCTGTTTCCGGAGGTTGATTTATGAGAAAGCAGAAGACTCCTTCGATTTTTATGAAATATCTTGAATACTATGTAAATACATATATGCCGGAAGCACGTGGGTTAAGTAAGAACACAATCAACTCTTATAAAACAACATTTACACTTTTAATAAAATATATGTATTCAGTCAAAAACATGAAAGCAGATGAGATTACTTTTGGCTGTTTAGATGTAAATACGCTTTCTGATTTTATGTCATGGCTTGAACATGAACGTAAATGTTCAGTTACAACCAGAAATCAAAGACTTGCCGCACTGTATTCTTTTTCCGAGTATGCACAAAACTATGACTTTGATGCAGCATCAACTTTTAGAAGTGCTGTATTGAGGATTCCATCAAAAAAAAGCACCTAAAAAGCGGCGTGTTGGTTTTACCACCGATGAAGTAAAGATCCTTCTGGCACTGCCTAACCCAAAAAGTGAGACTGGTTTAAGAGACATGGTTTTATTAAGCTTTATGTATGCTGTTGATCAGCACATTATAATATGCCATTTTCAGAAAAATAAATAGTGCAGAAATAATACGGGGATCTTCCATCCCCGAACCCCTGGAATCCTTGTTATAACAGTAATAGAAAAAAATTATTACCGTTATAACAAGGCTAAAATGGGATATTTTAATTTTCCGAATTCTGCAAATTATGGCA
>ENA-OQAA01000562-OQAA01000562.1-human-gut-metagenome-genome-assembly--contig:-NODE-562-length-24635-cov-2.266362_pt1 | contig 24635 bp, 36 predicted proteins | sample MGYA00242489_ERZ504515 | MGnify/ENA primary metagenome ERZ504515 (study PRJEB26092, sample SAMD00036237) | human gut metagenome | host: Homo sapiens | study: EMG produced TPA metagenomics assembly of... | reverse complement strand
TTCCTGCGCTTTCCACTCGTTACCTGATGCTTTGGAAACTCCGCCTCTGGGCTAGGAGTATAGCGATGATTTTCCTGTAAATTCCATTGTACTCTTTTTAAATGATGCGGCGAAGTTACAATTTTTTAGGGATATGCGACGAATAAACGGCTGTTTTTTCTTTGCCGTAGGGAATTCTTTTTTTTAACTTTGTCCGTTAGTTAACAACTGAACTGAAATTAAAACTTAAATACATAGAATATATGAAATTTATCGTTTCGAGTACTGCGCTCTCCAGCCATTTGCAGGCTATCAGCCGCGTGATTAATTCAAAGAATGCGCTGCCTATTTTGGATTGTTTCCTTTTTGAACTACAAGACGGAACCTTGTCGGTAACTGTTTCCGACAGTGAAACAACGATGGTTACCACAGTAGAAGTGAATGACAGTGATGCCGACGGACGTTTTGCAGTGACTGCCAAGACTTTGTTGGACGCTTTAAAGGAAATTCCCGAACAGCCGCTGACGTTTGACATCAATACGAGTTCTCTGGAGATTACGGTTCAGTATCAGAACGGTAAATACAGCCTGATGGGGCAGAATGCGGACGAATTTCCGCAATCGGCCATGCTGGGCGAGAATGCCGTTCGTGTGGAAATGGATGCACAGGTGTTATTGGGCGGTATCAACCGCGCCGTGTTTGCAACCGCCGATGACGAGCTTCGTCCGGTGATGAACGGTATCTATTTCGATATTACTACCGAAGACATCACAATGGTGGCTTCCGACGGACATAAGTTAGTGCGTTGCAAGACGCTGGCCGCCAAAGGCAATGAGCGTGCGGCTTTCATCCTGCCCAAGAAACCTGCCAACCTGATGAAGAACCTGTTGCCGAAGGAGCAGGGCACGGTGACCATTGAATTTGACGAACGCAATGCCGTGGTTACATTGGAAAGCTATCGCATGGTATGCCGCCTGATTGAGGGACGCTACCCGAACTATAACTCCGTAATTCCGCAGAACAATCCGTATAAAGTGACGGTAGACCGCCTGCAACTGATTGGTGCGTTGCGTCGCGTGTCTATCTTCTCCTCACAGGCAAGCAGCCTTATCAAACTGCGTATGCAGGAGAACCAAATTGTGATTTCGGCACAGGACATCGATTTCTCCACTTCGGCAGAGGAAACGCAGACATGCCAGTATGCGGGTAATCCGATGAGCATCGGTTTCAAGTCTACTTTCCTGATTGATATCCTGAATAATATATCGGCGGATGAAGTGGTTATCGAGCTGGCGGATCCTTCGCGTGCCGGTGTTATTGTTCCGGCAGAGCAGGAAGAAAACGAAGACCTGCTGATGCTGCTGATGCCGATGATGCTGAATGATTAATGAAATAGTAATCTGTCATTTTTTTATTTAGGCACGGGTTACGCGGATTTCACGGTTCGGGTTTATAGAGAAACCGCACCGTTCCGTGCAGTCCGTGCCTAAAAGATAAATAAATACGAAACTTCATGAAACTGAATCTTAAAAATCCGATTGTCTTTTTTGACTTGGAGACCACCGGTACAAACATTAACTCGGACCGAATAGTAGAAATCTGTTATCTCAAAGTATATCCCAACGGAAACGAGGAAACCAAAACCATGCGCATCAATCCCGAAATGCACATACCGGAAGAGGCTTCCGCCGTTCATGGCATTTACGACGAAGATGTGGCAGAATGCCCCACGTTCAAGGAAGTGGCACGCAATATAGCCAATGATATTGAAGGCTGCGACCTTGCCGGGTTCAATTCCAACCGCTTTGATATTCCGGTACTGGCAGAAGAGTTCCTGCGTGCAGACGTGGATATAGATATGAGTCGCCGCAAGTTTGTGGATGTGCAGGTTATCTTCCACAAAATGGAGCAGCGCACACTGTCTGCCGCTTATAAGTTCTATTGCGGCAAGAACCTGGAAGACGCCCATACAGCGGAAGCCGATACGCGTGCCACTTACGAGGTGCTGATGTCGCAACTGGACCGTTATCCTGAATTGCAGAATGATGTGGTTTTCCTCTCGGATTATTCCAGCTTCAACAAGAATGTTGACTTTGCAGGACGCATGGTTTACGATGATAAAGGTGTGGAAGTGTTTAATTTCGGTAAATACAAAGGCATGCCGGTGGCAGATGTGCTGAAACGCGATCCGGGCTATTACAGCTGGATACTGAACAGTGATTTTACACTGAACACCAAGGCTATGCTGACTAAAATCCGCCTGCGCGAGATTACCCAGAAGTAAATTTGTAATTAGTAGTTTGATTTCATGGCAAACCCACTGAAAGGAAAGAAAATAGTACTCGGCATTACAGGCAGTATTGCCGCTTATAAAGCCTGTTATATCATTCGCGGACTTATAAAACGGGGTGCGGAAGTGCAGGTTGTCATAACGCCTGCGGGCAAAGAATTTATAACTCCCATTACTTTGTCTGCCTTACCAGCAAGCCCGTTATCAGCGAGTTCTTCGCGCAGCGTGACGGAACCTGGAACAGCCATGTGGATTTGGGTCTGTGGGCGGATGCCATGCTGATAGCTCCTGCCACGGCTTCCACTATCGGCAAGATGGCGAATGGCATTGCCGATAATATGCTGATAACCACTTACCTGTCGGCTAAAGCTCCTGTGTTTGTTGCCCCGGCAATGGACCTGGATATGTATGCTCATCCGTCCACCCAAAAGAACCTGGAGACACTGCGTTCGTATGGCAACCATATCATAGAACCGGGTACGGGCGAGCTTGCAAGCATCTGGTAGGCAAGGCAGAATGGAAGAGCCGGATGTCATTATCCGCAGGCTGGAAGAGTTCTTTGCCGCTAAGGACGGTGATCTGGCGGGAAAAACAATAATGATTACTACCGGACCGACATACGAAAAGATTGATCCGGTGCGTTTTATCGGCAATTATTCGTCGGGAAAGATGGGCTTTGCGCTTGCCGATGAGTGTGCGGCAAGAGGAGCAAGGGTTATTCTGGCTTCGGGGCCCGTCCAGCTCCGGACACACTACCCTGTGTACCGGTATTTCGGTGTGGAGTCTGCCGGAGAGATGTTTGAGGCGGCCACCTCTTTGTTTGACGATGCGGATGCCGTTATCATGCTGCCGCCGTTGCCGACTATACGCCGGAGCAGGTTGCCGACAGGAAGATAAAGCGTGAAAAGACAGGTGATATGTCATTGCACCTGAAGCCTACACGGGACATTGCCGCCCATTTGGGAGAGATGAAGAAGCAGCATCCCGGCAAGGTGCTGGTGGGCTTTGCCCTCGAAACCAATGACGAACAGCATAATGCGGAAGATAAACTGAACCGTAAGAACCTGGATTTTATCGTGCTTAATTCGTTGAATGACAAAGGTGCGGGCTTCCGTTACGATACCAATAAAATCAGCATTATCGACCGGAACGGTAAAAAGGACTACCCGTTGAAGTCCAAAGCGGAAGTGGCTGCGGACATCGTCGACCATTTGGTGGAAGTGATGAAGCGTGAATGATATTTTTTGATTGTCAACTTTCAATTATCTGTTTAATAAAATGTTGCGTTCTCTATACATACAGAATTATGCGCTTATCGAGAAGTTGATATAGACTTCGGTAGCGGCTTCTCGGTGATTACCGGTGAGACCGGTGCGGGAAGTCCATCATATTGGGAGGCTATCGGTCTGTTGCTGGGGCAGCGTGCCGATGTGAAATCCATCAGGCGGGGCGCTGCAAAATGTGTGATTGAAGCCCGTTTTGAGATTGCCGGTTATGGTATGCAGCCTTTCTTTGAGGAAAACGAACTGGAATACGAAGATGAGTGTATCCTTCGCCGCGAAGTCTACGCTTCGGGCAAGAGCCGTGCGTTTATCAACGATACGCCTGCCTCGCTGGTACAGATGAAGGAGCTTGGCGAACAGCTGATTGACGTGCACTCGCAACATCAGAACCTGCTCCTGAACAAGGAAGGTTTCCAGTTGAGCGTGCTGGATTTGCTGGCGCATGACGAAGACGAGCTAAGTAAATACCGCTCTCTCCACCGGGAATGGAAGCAGGTGCAGCAGGATTTGGAACAGCTTGTCGCACTGGCCGAAAAGAACAAGGCGGACGAAGATACATCCGTTTTCAGTTGGAGCAGTTGGAGGATGCGCATCTGGCTACCGGAGAACAGGAGGAACTGGAGCAGGAGGCCGATACGCTGAGCCATGCCGAAGAGATAAAAGCCGGACTGTTCCGTGCCGGTCAGGCGATGAACTCCGATGAGGGCGGCCTGCTTTCCGTACTGAAAGAGTGCCTGAATACAATGGCGGCTTGCAGAAAGTATATCCTGCCGCCGGTGAACTTGCCGAACGGCTGGAAAGCAGCTACATCGAACTGAAAGATATTTCTCAGGAGATTTCGGGAAAAGAAGAGGAGATAGAATTTAACCCTGGCCGGCTGGAAGAGGTGAACGGACGTTTGAACCTGATTTATACTCTCCAGCAGAAGCATCGCGTCTCTACGGTGGACGAGCTTCTGGCTTTGGCGGATGATTATGCCGCCAAACTGTCCAACATCACTTCATCGGATGAACAGATTGAAACGTTGAAAGCCCGTAGCGAAGCCTTATATAATAAGGTGAAGCGGCAGGCAGCGGTACTTACGGGGTTGCGTACCGCCGCAGCCCGTGAGGTTGAAAAGCAGATGGCAGCCCGCCTGATACCGCTGGGCATGCCCAATGTCCGTTTTCAGGTGGAAATAGGTATACGCAAGGAGCCGGGGCACATGGGCGGATACGGTGAACTTCCTTTTCTCTGCCAACAAGAACGGGGCTTTGCAGAATATTTCTTCGGTAGCTTCGGGGGGCGAGATAGCCCGTGTCATGCTGTCTGTCAAGGCAATGATAGCCGGAGCGGTGAAGCTGCCCACTATCGTGTTCGATGAAATAGACACGGGAGTTTCCGGTGAGATAGCCGATCGCATGGCGGATATTATGCAGGAAATGGGCGATAGCGACCGCCAGGTTATCAGTATCACGCATCTGCCGCAGATAGCTGCCCGCGGACGTGCCCATTATAAGGTGTATAAACAGGATAATGAAACGGAAACCAACAGCCACATCCGCCGTTTGACGGATGAGGAACGGGTAGGGGAGATTGCTCATATGCTAAGTGGAGCCACCCTGACCGATGCCGCGCTGAACAATGCCAAAGCGCTGTTGGGCATCGTCTGACTAATGTAGTACTTTACGGTTGTAAAGTAGAGGTTTACAATCGTAGTGTAGTATTAGCCGGCTAAAGTAGAACAAAAAAAACAATAAGATACAATGATAGATAAAAGTGAAATGATTTTCGGCGTTCGTGCGTGATAGAAGCTGTTCAGGCAGGTAAGGACATTGACAAGATATTGGTGAAGAAAGATATCCAGAGCGACTTGTCCAAAGAATTGTTTGCCGCTCTAAAGGGAACTTTGATTCCCGTACAACGTGTGCCGGTAGAGCGTATCAACCGCATTACGCGTAAGAACCATCAGGGGGTGATAGCATTTGTCTCCGCCGTGACCTATCAGAAAACGGAAGACCTTGTACCGTTCCTTTTTGAGGAAGGCAAGAATCCGTTGTTTGTGATGCTGGACGGCATAACGGATGTGCGTAATTTCGGAGCGATAGCCCGTACTTGCGAGTGTGCGGCGGTGGATGCCGTTATTATTCCCGCCAAGAACAGTGTAACGGTGAATGCCGATGCGGTAAAGACTTCGGCAGGTGCGTTGCATACCTTGCCCGTATGCCGCGAACAGAATCTGAAAGATACCCTGCAGTTTCTTAAAAGCAGCGGTTTCCATATAGTGGCTGCTACGGAAAAGGGTGATTACGATTACACAAAAGCCGATTACACAGGTCCTATGTGTATCATCATGGGTGCCGAGGACAAGGGAGTTTCTTACGATAACCTTGCACTTTGCGACGAATGGGTAAAGATTCCGATGCTGGGTACGATTGAGTCTCTTAACGTATCTGTTGCGGCGGGTATCCTGATTTATGAAGCTGTGAAACAAAGAACGAACTGAATATGAAAAAGAAGATTTTCCTGCTTTCCGCTTTCTGCCTTTTGGAGGTACAGTGGAGCATGCACAAGCTCCCAAATGGTGGATAAAGCCAAACGTGCCGTATTCTCGGTGATTACTTATGGCGAGAATGATAAGATTTTGAATACCGGAAACGGTTTCTTCGTGACGGAAGACGGTGTGGCCTTGTCCGACTGTTCTTTGTTCGAAGGAGCGCAACGGGCGGTGGTCGTGAATTCGGAAGGCGTACAGATGCCGGTAGTTTCTATTATGGGTGCGAATGACATGTACGATGTCATTAAATTCCGTGTAGGTATATCCACCAAAAAAGTCCCGGCATTGCATCCGGCAACCGTGGCTCCGGCTGTGGGCGCCAATGTGTACATCCTGCCTTATTCCACACAGAAAGACCGTTCTTATACTGCCGGACAAGTGAAAGCTGCGGATGAATTTTCCGGAAAGTATCACTACTATACGCTCAATCTGCGCCTGAAGGACAAGATGGTGAGCTGTCCCGTGATGACCGAAGAAGGACAGGTCTTTGCGCTTGCACAGAAGTCATCCGGCGCCGATACCGCTACAATATGTTATGCGGTAGATGCCGATTTTGCCATGGAACAGAATGTTTCTGCATTTTCTTTCAGCGATATGACTTTAAAGAATATCGGCATTAAGAAAGCACTGCCCGATACGGAAGAACAGGCGCTGGTGTTTCTCTTCATGGCTTCCTCACAGGTTGCTCCGGAGAAGTATGCAGAACTGTTGGACGATTTCATCGCTGAATATCCGAACAGTGCGGACGGCTATGTGCGCCGTGCCACCAACCGGATATACCGCTCCAAGGATGATGCTCGATGGATAAGGTCGTGGCGGATATGGATAAAGCCTGAGTGTGGCTCAAAAGAAAGACGACGTATATTACAACCGTGCCAAACTGATATACAATTATATGCTGGGTAATCCGGAAAAGCCTATAAGGACTGGTCTTACGATAAGGCTGTGGATGAAATAAGAAAAGCGATTGCCGTTCAGGAACTTCCGGTGTATGTACAGACTGAAGGGGATATTTTGTTTGCAAAGCAGGATTATGCGGCAGCTTTGGCATGCTACGAAAAGGTTAATCAGTCCGATATAGCGTCGGCAGCAACGTTTTTCAGTGCAGCCAAGACAAAGGAACTGATGAAAGCGCCGGCGGAAGAAGTGCTGGCACTTATGGACAGTTGTGTGGTACGTTTCACCGAACCGTACACGGAAGAAGCCGCCCCTTACTTGTTGGAACGTGCCCAAGCCCGCATGAACGCGAATCAGGCGCGTGCCGCCATGCTTGATTACGATGCTTATTATAAAGCGGTTCGTGGCAATGTGAATGATGTGTTCTATTATTATCGTGAGCAGGCTGCCTTGAAGGCCAAACAGTTCCAGCGTGCACTGAATGATATGGAGAAGGCTATTGAGCTGAGTCCGAAAGACCTGACCTATCGTGCAGAGCTTGCCGTGGTCAATATCCGTGTAGGGCGTAATGAAGAGTTGAAAGTGTTGCAGGATGCTTTGGCTATTGATTCTAAATATGCCGAAGCCTATCGGCTTATGGGAATTGCACAGTTGCAGATGAAAAAGAAGCAGGAAGCGTGCCAAAGTTTTGCCAAGGCAAAGGAATTGGGCGACCCGAACGTGGACGTACTGATTGAAAAGCATTGTAAATAAGCGGTATACTTAACAAAATAAAGGCTCCGCTTTCACAAGCAGAGCCTTTGTTTGGGAAACTTCCCCATGCTAAAATATAAGTTAAGTCTAGGTATTAACAGGTTATGAATGAAATTTTCTTTCGTGTATTCGTATATATAAATGCACGATTCTGGGAAATACTGCACGAGTCTCCTGATTTTTTTTTGAATATAGTAGGAAAAGATACCATATATTTGATAATGAACAGATAAAAGAGTAAAATTATGAAAAAAGTGATTTGTAGTCAAAAAGCTCCGGGGGCAATCGGCCCTTACAGTCAGGCTATTGAAGCAAACGGAATGGTGTTCGTATCGGGTCAGTTGCCTATCGATGCTGCTACCGGAGCGATGGCGGAAAGCGCGGAAGCCCAAGCCCGCCAGTCGTTGGAGAATGTAAAGCACATTCTGGAAGAGGCAGGATTGAGTATGGCGAATATCGTGAAGACTACCGTTTTCCTGGCGGATATGTCTTTGTTTGCCGACATGAATAAGGTATATGCCACCTATTTTGAGGGAGACTTTCCCGCGCGTTCGGCTGTTGCCGTAAAGGCGCTTCCGAAAGACGCCTTAGTGGAGATTGAGTGCATCGCGGTTCGCTAATAAATCTGCCACGATAAAGCTGCTGCCACCTACGAAAATAAAATCTTCGGGGTGGCTTTTTTCTTGTGCGGCGGTTACGGCGGCGGGAACATCCGGATAACAGTTTCCCTGCAAGCCTGCTTTGGCAGCGAGCCTGCACAGCTCCTCTTCCGGAAGGGCACGTTTTACGCTGGCTTTGGTGAAGTAGTATACAGCATCTTTGGGAAGCAGGGCAAGCACACCGCTGATGTCTTTGTCATTGACCATTCCTATGATGATATGGAGCTGGCGGTAGGTTTGCTGTTTCAGTTGTTCTACAATGTAGGTAATGCCGCCCACATTATGTCCGGTATCACATATCAGGGTGGGGGACTCCTGTAGCTTTTGCCAGCGTCCCATTAGCCCCGTCAGTTCGCAGACACGGGCGAAGCCGCTGCGCACACTCCTTTCGTCAATGTGGTATCCGGCCTCTTTCAGCAATGGCAAGGCTGTGAGGATGGTGCGTGTGTTTTTTAGTTGATAAAGTCCCTGCAACTCTGTTTTCAGTCCGGGATAATCGTTGTTCATCCTTTCTTCTGCAAATACGACAGGGGCTTTCTCTGCCGCGGCCTTTTGCAGGAAAACCGGTTTGGTCTCGGGGGTGGTTTCGCCAATGACTACGGGAATGCCGGGTTTGATGATACCTGCCTTTTCTCCCGCTATCTTTGCCAATGTGTCGCCCAAGAACTGGGTATGGTCGAAACTTATGTTGGTTATGATGCACAAATCCGGATGAATGATGTTCGTACAGTCCAACCGGCCGCCCAGTCCGACCTCTATAACGGCTACATCCACTTTCTCATCGGCAAAATAGCGGAATGCCATCGCAGTGGTCAATTCAAAGAAAGAAGGGTGCAGAGGCTCGAAAAAGTCACGTTCTTTTTCTACAAAGTGCACTACATACTCTTCGGGTATGGGAGAGCCGTTTATACGGATGCGTTCACGGAAATCCACCAGGTGGGGAGAGGTGTAAAGGCCCACGCGGTATCCCGCCTCCTGCAATATGGCAGCCAATGTATGGGAACAGGAGCCTTTGCCATTGGTTCCTGCCACGTGGATTGTGCGGAACGAACGGTGGGGGTGTCCGAAATGTTCGTCTAATATGCGCGTGTTTTCCAAACCTTCTTTGTATGCCGAGCCGCCCACTTGCTGAAACATGGGTACGCTGTTATATAAGTAAGTTAAAGTGTTCTGATAGTCCATCTTTTATAAAAATTAACGGGAAAGCAATCCTTTCTCCTTATTAAAGTGTTATCTTTAGGAACGGCAAAGATAAGGCAATTTTATTTAAGTGTGTATGCTTGCTTTATTTTATATTGTCGGTATGAGGTATAAACTATTTAAATCTAAAGAGTATGGGAGCTAAGAAAAATTTTGTGATTGATACCAATGTTATCCTTCACGATTATAACTGTTTGAAGAATTTTCAAGAGAACGATATTTATCTTCCCATTGTAGTGCTTGAAGAACTCGATAAATTCAAGAAGGGCAACGAGCAGATAAATTTCAATGCCCGTGAGTTTGTCCGTGAGCTCGACTTGATTACCGATGATAACCTTTTTACCAAAGGTGCTCCGTTGGGCGAAGGTCTGGGACGCTGTTTGTGGTGGCGGGTTCGGTAGATTCGCCCCGCGTGCACGATTCTTTCCCGGAACGTATTCCCGACCATCAGATACTTTCTGTCGTTGACTGGCTGACCGTGAAGAAGCCGAATATGAAGTCCATTCTTGTCACCAAGGATGTCAACCTTCGTATGAAAGCGCGCTCTATCGGTCTGCTGTGCGAGGACTATATCAACGACAAGGTCATTAACGTGGATATATTTGAAAAGTCGAACGAAGTGTTTGAAGGGGTTGACCCGACTCTGATAGACCGCATCTATTCCTCTAAGGAAGGATTGGACATCAGCGAATTCGACTTCAAGGATGTTATTCACCCCAACGAATGTTTTATCCTGAAGAGCGACCGCAGCAGCGTGCTTGCCCGCTACAATCCTTTTACTCATTCCGTTTGCCGTGTCAATAAGACAAAGAATTACGGCATCGAACCGCGTAATGCCGAACAGAGTTTTGCTTTCGAGGTATTGAATGACCCGAACATCAAGCTGGTGGCCCTCACCGGCAAGGCAGGAACGGGTAAGACCCTGTTGGCACTGGCAGCCGCTTTGGGCAAGCTGACGGACTATAAGCAAATCCTGCTGGCGCGTCCTATCGTTGCATTGTCCAATAAAGATATAGGTTTCTTGCCGGGTGATGCCAATGAGAAGGTAGCTCCGTATATGCAGCCGCTGTTTGATAACCTGAATGTAATCAAGCATCAGTCGCATCTAACTCAAGCGAAGTGAAAAGGTTGGAAGATATGCAGAAAAGCGACCAGCTTGTCATTGAAGCCCTCGCCTTTATCCGCGGGCGCAGCCTGAGCGAGACCTACTGTATCATCGACGAAGCGCAGAACCTTACTCCTCACGAAATAAAAACCATTATAACACGTGCCGGCGAAGGGACGAAGATGGTATTCACGGGCGACATCCAACAGATTGACCAGCCGTATCTGGACAGCCAGTCCAACGGGCTTGTCTATATGATAGACCGCATGAGAGACCAGAACCTGTTTGCCCATGTCAATCTGGTGAAGGGAGAGCGTAGCCAGCTGAGCGAACTGGCAAGTAATTTAATGTAATATCTGCTGCTTTGCCTTTCTTGGTGAAGGCGAAGAATGTGACATAAAAAACGGATGATGCCCCACTGGTAAGCACCATCCGTTTTTATTAGTATACCCTATTTTTATTATTTGCGTGCCGAGAAGTATTTCAGGAACTGGGTACGTTCGAAAGTGTTTATCCCGTTCAGGTCGCTTACATTCAGCATGCCTTTGAACTGGCTGATGTTCTCCATCCTTTGCGTTCCATCCATGCGTTCAGGAAGCGGACATACTCTTCGATGATGGCGTAAGAATTCTGATAGAGTGCGCTGCATATCTCTACTGCCGAAGCGCCCGCCAAGATAGCTTTTACTACTCCTTCGGGAGCATGTATGCCGCCGGATGCCGCATAGTCCAGCTTGCTCACAGCCGCAGAGGCGATACCTATCCAACGTAAGGATTTGGATAAATCGGCATCTGTGCTGAAGACGCTTCCGGCACTTTGAGCCATTTTTTCAATATCGATATCCGGCTGGTAGAACCGGTTGAACATTACTACTGCCGCCGCACCATTGGCATAGAGCTGGTCGATGAGTGCTATCGGATTGGTGAGGTTGTCTCCCAATTTCATGATAACAGGAATATTGACTGTTTTCCTGATATGGCTCAAGATGTCGATATGACGTTGTTCAAAGAACCGTAAGCATATTGTATGTCGGTTTGCAAAGCAAGGATATTGACTTCCAAAGCATCTGCTCCGGCCTCTTCTATCTTTCTGGCAAACTCAATCCAGTCCGCATCCTGATAGCAGTTAATGCTGGCAATGACAGGAATGTCACAGACTTTCTTGGTTTCTTTAATCAGATTCAAATATTCGCCCAGTTTATGTTCGCGATGTATCCTACCAGGTAATCGCTTCCTTCCGGATACATATTGGATCTCCAAGCCAATCGGCTTCCATCATGATTTGTTCCTCAAAAAGAGACTTGAGTACAATGGCTCCTGCTCCGGCTTCGTAAAGCTTTTGGTTCTTGGCAGCACTGTCGGTAAGTCCGGAACTGCTGATAATAATCGGGTTTTTAAGTTTTAACCCTGCAAAGGTGGTTTCTAATGTTGCCATAATAACAGTTATTAGGTATTAATATATTCTTTCTCCAAATATTTTACTTCCTACACGTACCAGGGTACTGCCGGCGGCAATGGCCTCATGGTAATCATGGGACATTCCCATTGACAACTCCCGAAACCACTCTGCATTGGAAAACCAGGTGGCTTTAGCCTCTTGGAAGAAATTGTTTAATGAACGGAATTCAGCTTTGATTTGTTCGATATTGTCTGTATTCGTAGCCATGCCCATAAGTCCGCATATCCGGACATTGCCGAGCTTTTTCCATTCATCGCCTGCAAGCATCTCCCGGCATTCGTCGAAGCTGAAACCGAATTTGGTCTCTTCTTGTGCTATGTGCAGTTGAAGCAGGCAGTTTACGGTTCGTCCGGCCTTGGCTGCCTGCCTGTTGATTTCGGTAAGGAGTTTGTAGGAATCCACTCCATGAATCAGAGTAACATAGGGTACGATATATTTGATTTTATTCGTTTGCAGATGTCCGATGAAATGCCATTCGATATCTTTTGGAAGGCTCTCGTATTTGGCAGTCATTTCCTGCACCTTGCTTTCTCCGAACACACGCTGCCCTGCGCTATAAGCTTCCTCTATGGCCTCGTTGGGGTGAAATTTGGAAACAGCTACCAGCCGCACCCCATCAGGTAGTTCGCTCAGTACTTGTTTTATGTTTTCTGCAATACTCATCGTATATATGATAATCTGTGAAATGAAATTTTCAGGTTCTTATACTTCCGGCTTGTCATCCGGTTCTGCGCTGTACGGATATACATCCATGATGGCGGTTTCCGCTACCGATGCAATTTGGTAGTCGGCCATTGTGCCTTTCATGCCCTCATCCAGCTTCTTTACCGCATCACGCAAGTCGGCTGCCTGCACCAATACCTGGGTAGACGTTTTTTTCTCAGCACCGCTTTTCTCGTCCAATGTAATGAAAACCAGCTGCATTTGAACCAACGGTCGGCAGCTTCCTCTTCGCATGGAAACAGTTCGCTGTAGTTGGCACGTTTGATGTCCGATACCGTGAATTCTCCTGAAATAAACGGTGTCATCTCTTCGATGATACGTGCTTCCGCTTCCGTAAAACTGAGTGCATCTACCAGATAAGGTTCGGTAACTTTTTTGTTCATTCCGTTTTCCATTGTTTTTTCATAACGGATTTTACACTCAAACCATGTATGCATTGCCATAATCTTCTGATTTTAGTTAGTATTTTAATTAGTAAATGATTGTTTCCTCTTCCTGCCTTTTGCGGCTTGTAGAAGAAACCCTTTCCTTTTTTATCATGAAAGGATGTACAAAGATAAACGAAAAAGGGGAAAAAAGTTTGATATAGCCGGAAGAAGATTATGTTAATGCAAAACTTTTTATCTGTTTGGCATCTGTTTGGGAACAAACCCGTATTTTGAAAACGGTTGGCAAAGGATATGACGGACCGGTTGGCTATTTTATTGGAATAACCGTTCTTTGGCGGCGTTAAACCAATAAAACAACAACAAAATTTATGGCAGTAGTAGCTTATTTAAGAGTAAGTACAGAAAAACAGTTTTTGGAAAACCAGCGAGAGGAAATTGTACGCTTCGCAGAAAGGAACGGGATGAGCATTGACAAGTGGTATACGGAAACGGTCAGCGGAAGCGTCAGCAGTAAAGAACGTAAGTTGTCGGGGGTGTTGGATAAGATGCGTCCCGGCGATTCTTTGATTGTTACGGAGATATCACGGCTCAGCCGTACGCTGCTTGAGATTATGACTATTCTCAATTCGTGTATAAAAAAGGGGGTGATATTGTACAGCACCAAAGAAGGATACGTTTTTCAGAATGACATTAACAGCAAAGTGCTGGGGTTTGCATTCGGACTGATGGCCGAGATAGAGCGTAATCTGATTTCAATGCGTACTAAAGAGGCGCTGGCCCGTAGAAAGCAGGAAGGAAAGCATTTGGGGCGTAAAAAGGGGGATATGCCTAAGATGAAGATACTTGCGGAGAACAAGAAACAATTGCTTAAAGAGCAGAAGAAAGGAACATCCTGTTCTGAACTCGCCCGGCGGATGGGAGTGTCCAGAACAACCATGTTCCGTTTTCTGCATCATAAAAGATAAACCGGAAGTCTCTAACCGGGATGTGCTGTGATTCACTGCGGATTATGCCGATTATTACAGACGGATTTTAAGCGTCCGAGGCTTACTCAAGAATATCTAATCTGTACATATCTGTGTAATCTGTGGCGAATTAAGAGTTCCGGAAACTTCGTTTGTGCAGATTCTTCAGTTCGAAAGAGAGCATGATACGGAAGAATCCTATGATAAGGAATGCAAACGAAATCATATAAACGGCGTAGATAGCTCCGACCGTCGGTTGCCACAGGATAATAAGCGAGCATACGATGGCAAGAATGCCGAATGCTGTATACCAGCCCCACTCTTTTGTCCCGTACCTCTTTAAGTCCATTGCATAGCCTACCGAGGAAAATCCCCGGAACATCAGCCAGAAGGCGATGATAAACGGAATGACTTCCATGCTCAGCACAGGATAAGTCACCAGGTAGAGTCCCAAAATCATATCAATGACTCCTCCTGCCAGATACCAGCCCCAGCTGGATACCCTTTGGCGGTTGCTTACTGCAAAGGCAATTTCCAGCAAACCGCTGACCAGCATCGAGATGCTGAATAAAATACTCAATGCGGCATATCCGTTAAAAGGGAAGAACATTAGCCCCAGAGCTACGGCTACATACAGGATGCGAGAATAAGTGAAACCCACCAGTTTTTTACTTCCTGTTTCAGCTCATCAAAAATTGTTTTCATGTAAATCTTAATTTAAAAGTGATTATTATAAGTTCGTTGGGGGAATAACAATCTGTGGTATGAAAAGTTTTATTGAACTTTTTCAGCATCCCGTTTGTTACTCTATTGTATAAATTGATAAAATTATGGCTACAACAAAATTTAAGGGACAACCGGTAAAAGTTATCGGTGAGTTTATAAAAGTGGGAGCAGTCGCTCCTGATTTCGAGTTGGTAAAGACGGATTTATCTTCTTTCTCTTTGAAAGAACTGAACGGGAAGAATGTAATTCTTAATATTTTTCCGAGTCTGGATACCGGCGTATGTGCCACTTCCGTACGCAAATTCAATGAATTGGCTGCCGGTTTGCCGGATACGGTGGTATTGGCTGTTTCAAAGGATCTGCCTTTTGCACATGCCCGTTTTTGTACGACGGAAGGTATTGAGAACGTAATTCCCTTGTCCGATTTCCGTTGCTCGGATTTTGATGAAAACTATGGCGTGCGTATGGCAGACGGACCGTTAAGCGGTTTGCTGGCGCGGGCGGTGATTGTTGTCGGTAAAGATGGAAAGATTGCCTATACGGAACTCGTACCGGAGATTACGCAAGAGCCGGACTATTGAAAAGGCGATTGCGGCAGTTAGGAAATAACCTCTTTGGACTTAACTATACAATAAAAAAACGGTGGATGAAGAAGGGCTGTCTTTATCCACCGTTTTTTATTCTTATTTTTTCTGTTTTATTCCTTTATAAATCAGAAAACCTACAACGAATACCGCAACTGCCAGAATGATATAACCGATTTCGTGGCTGTATTCCGTAGCCAATACATAGACATCGTTGGTTGTCTTGATGTCTGTGAACCGGTATATAAAATAGCCGAGCAGCGCCAGTATCGTGTTCCAGATTCCCGCACCGAGCGTTGTGTAAAGCAGGAACGGCCCTAATTTCATGCCGGCGAGTCCGGCCGGAATACTGATAAGCTGCCGTACTGCGGGGATAAGACGTCCAAAGAATGTGGATACGGCGCCATGCTTCCTGAAGTACTCTTCGGCATGGCGTACTTTCGCTTCGTCAATCAGGCACATATGACCGAAACGGCTGTTGGCAAATTTATAGACAATAGGACGACCCAGCAACGTGCAAGATAGTAGTTTATGAGTGCGCCGAGATCTGCTCCGATAGTTGCGAAAATAACGACAAGGAAGATATTCATACTGTCATCGGTCATCGCTTTCCATGCAGCAGGCGGCACTATAACTTCCGATGGAAATGGGATAAATGAACTTCGATAGTCATGAAGATGGTAACTACCCAATAATTCAGATTTTCTAAAACCCATTTGATAAGTTCTGCAGATGATTCCATATATAATACTTGTGATTAATAATTTGTTTATGTCTTTAAAATAAACCTGACCCGCCAAATATCTCTTTCACTCTTTTTATCATTTCATCCCGGTTTTTACAATCCAGCAAATCCAGCATGTTTTCCAGGTCTTTTTGCCTGAAACGGGTGTGCGCAAAGCTGGTTGTACTTTAGGAAGTTCTCCATGTCGTCAAGTAACAGATAAAGGGCGGTCAGCTTCTCGTTGATATTCTCGAAGTCGGGCTCCAGTTTCTTAACCTGCTCAAAAGCCGTTTGGGCATATTGTATATGGCCCGTTTCCATGCTGCTCATGCCGATTTCATTCCAAGTATCGGCACACGGGGCACACTCTAAAGCCAAAGCCCATTTCTTTACAGCCTTGTCGAAATCTCCTTTTTCCATATACATACCTCCCTCAATCAGATAGGGCTCTGCATCTTTCGGGCCTATCTCATGGGCTTTCTTGAAAAACAGGTCGGCCTGACGCTTTTCGCCTAAGTTATAGAGCAAATCGCTACATGCGCATATAAAGACGGCAACATCGTTGAGTCGGTATCTTTACTGTGTATGACCAATTCAAGATGCCGGTACCCTTCTTCAGTGTCCTTTGGATATTTCATTGAATCCGATGAACATATGAAGGAAATTGGGGCTGACGGCTTTATATTTTTCTGCCAGAGTATAATTTTCAAGCGCGCTTTCTTCATTTCCAAGTTGATAGAAAGCATGCCCTTTCATCATATAGGCATCGGCAAATTCTTCATCTGACACGATTGCATAGTCGCACGCCTCAATGGCTTTGTCAAACAGTTGCTGTTCGAAATAGCAACGTGCCAGTCCGAACCAATAAGGGGCTGAATAAGGATTCTTGTCTATCAGCTTGTTATAGAACATTTCGGCTTTATCCTTCAGACCTTGTGCCAGGAAACAGTCGGCTGTTACGGCAGATACTCTTCTTCCTCGGCATATTTTTCCAATCCCCTTGTCAGCCATGGTACAGCCTTATCGGGATACCCCATATCAATATACATATAGGATACGTCCACGATGTTGGCCAAGTCCTCTTTGTCTTCTATGGAGTCAAGGAGTTGTTCCGCTTCATCTATTTTGCCTTCGCCTAAGAGAATATTGGCTTTCAGTACTTTTACTTCCGAGGAATAATCTTCGGTTATTTCCTCTATCACTTGTTTGGCCTTATCCCTTTCCCGGGCGTCCATGAAGAGATAAGCCTGCTCTACCAACAGAGGCGTACTGCCGGGGTGTAAGCTCAGCCCGTATTCTACGACTTCGGTAGCCTGGCTGTTTTTTCTGTGCATGGCATACCAGTCGGCAAGGTCGGCTAAATCGTCTGCATCCAGATAGATAGGTTTGTTCTCAGCTTTCGCTGCTTCATATTGTTCTGCAAGTTCTTGCAATTCCTTGTCTCTTCCGGACAACAGGTTCTTTTTACTCATTAATGTTATATTATTTGTTGATTTTCCCCCAAGTATCTTTCAAGCCTACGGTACGGTTGAACACCATTTTCTCCGGTGTAGAGTCGCGGTCTACATTGAAGTAACCGATGCGCTGGAACTGCAGGTAGGAGAGGGGCTTCATGCCGGCGGCAAATTTCTCGATATAGCAGCATGGCAATACGTTCAGAGAATCCGGATTTATCATTTCCTTCATGGCGGTCAGCGCATCGCAATTCTTTTCTTCGCGGATGGCTGCCAGTTCGTCGCGCGGATTTTCCACTTTCCACAACCGGTCGTAAAGGCGGACTTCGGCTTGCAGGCAGTGTGCGCAGCTCACCCAGTGAATTGTGCCTTTTACTTTGCGGTTAGCGCCGGGCATGCCGCTTTTGCTGTCGAGGTCGTATTCGCAGTATACTTCTGTGATTTCTCCTGCATCGTTCTTCTTGCAGCCGGTACACTTCACGATGTACGCGCTTTTCAGGCGAACTTCCTGTCCGGGAGTCATGCGGAAATATTTCTTCGGAGCATCTTCCATGAAATCGTCGCGTTCTATCCACAGCTCGCGGCTGAATTCGATGTTGTGGCTGCCCTCTTCCGGACGTTCCGGGTTGTTGACGGCTTCCATTTCCTCAACCTGTCCTTCCGGATAATTGGTGATGACAAGCTTCACCGGATTCAATACTGCGGATATGCGGGTGGCGCGTGCGTTCAAGTCTTCGCGTACGGCACTCTCCAGCAAGGCAAATTCATTGAGGGCATCGTAGGTGGTATAACCGATTTTATCGATGAACTTATGAATGGACTCGGGTGAATAGCCGCGACGGCGGAAACCGCAGATAGTCGGCATACGGGGGTCGTCCCAGCCGTTGACAAGGCCTTCTTTCACCAAGTCAGCAGGTTGCGCTTGCTCATGAGCGTATAGCTCAGGTTGAGCTTGTTGAATTCGTACTGGTGAGGACGGTGGTCGTTCAGGTCCTTGCCTTCTTTTACCCAATCTACAAAGAGGTCGTACAACGGACGGTGGGGAACGAATTCCAGTGTACACAAGGAGTGGGTTACACCTTCGAAGTAGTCGCTTTGTCCGTGAGCGAAGTCGTACATCGGGTAAGCTTTCCAGGTAGTACCCGTACGGTGGTGCGGATGTTTCACGACGCGATAGATAATCGGGTCGCGGAAGTGCATGTTGGGGCTTGCCATGTCAATCTTGGCACGGAGCACCATGGCGCCTTCTTCAATCTCTCCGATGTTCATTTTTTGGAACAGGTCGAGAGTCTCTTCAATGGGGCGGTTACGGTACGGGCTTTCTACTCCGGGTTGGGTAGGAGTACCTTTTTGAGCGGCGATCTGTTCGGATGTCTGCTCGTCGATATACGCTTTACCCTCTTTGATGAGGCGGATGGCGAAGTCCCATAGCTGTTGGAAATAGTCGGAAGCATAGTATTCGTTGCCCCACCGGTAGCCCAGCCATTGAATATCTTCCTTGATAGCCTCTACGTACTCCACGTCTTCTTTGGTGGGGTTGGTATCATCGAAACGCAAGTTGCAGACACCGCCATGTGCGGCGGCAATACCAAAATCCAGGCAAATGGCTTTGGCATGTCCGATGTGAAGATAACCGTTGGGTTCCGGCGGAAAACGTGTCTGTACTTTTCCGTCGTTTTTACCTTCTTTCAAGTCGTTCTCTACTATTTGTTCAATGAAGTTCAGGCTCTTCTTTTCGCTTGTTTCTTCGCTTTTTATTTCTGCCATAATGCTATTATTATTCGTATAGTGGCGCAAAGATAGCGCAAAATAATGAAGAATGAAGAATGAAGAATGAAGAATTTCTCGCTCCTCATTCTTCGTTTTTCATTCTGCATTATTCATTATTCATTTTTCATTCTTCGTTTATAGGAATGTATCCGCTCTTTTTAATGATTTCTTGGCCGGCGGGTGACAATACGAACTGTAACAGCGGGTCTACAAGCCGGCGCTTTTCTTATTGTAATAATAATATAGCGGGCGTACGATGGGATAAGTTTTATTGATGGCGTTTTCCAGGGTGGGAGCAGCAAAGTGCTTGTCGTTGTAAGATACGGCAAGGGTCTTGATGCGGGGCGATACATAGGCAAGACCCACATAGCCGATGGCTCCGCGCGTTTGGCTGACGGATTGTATGATGGCTCCGGTGGCGGGCATGGAAAGGCTGCTGCTCATGTAATTCTTGTTTTTCAGTACGCTTTCTTTAAAGAATTCGTATGTGCCGGAAGAGGTCTCACGCGAGTAGACCACTATTTTGCGGTCGTCTCCGCCTACTTGCTTCCAATTGGTGATTTTACCGCGAAGATATCTTCCAACTGTCGGCGGGTGAGCTGCTTTACGGGATTGGACGGGTGTACGACAACGGCCAGCGCATCATAGGCTACCGGTATTTCTTCCAGTTCCTCTCCGGCTGCTTTCGCTTTCATCTTCTCGCTGAATTTGATGCCTCTGGAAGCCATTGCGATGTCGGTCGTTTCATCCAGCAAGGCGGAAATGACTACCCCGCTTCCGCCTCCGGTGACGGTGACGCGGGCATTGGGATTCAATGTCATAAAGCGTTCGGCGGTTTGCTGTGCGATGGGCAGAACGGTGTCGCTGCCTTTGATGCGCTGCGCCTGAATGTCGGTAGCGGCAAATGCCAATGCGAAGATGGTCAGAAATAAATGCTTCATCATATTCTAATGTTTTTGGGACGATACTTAAACAACAATAGTGTATGGAGGTATGTTCCCGCTGTTTTTATTTCGCTGCAAATTAAAACAACGCATGTTGCAAAGTTGTTACATACGGCGGGTCTGTGTTTATTGTAACAAATTTGTAATATGTTTGAAACATTTCTTTCAAACGATAGTCACACTGCCTTAATATCTACCCCCTTTCTTTGCGCACAGAAAAGTAGGCAATATGAAAAAAAGTTTTTGAGAAAATTATAGAGGGCATATTGGCTTGTAGCGGTTTTGTAACAAGTCTTACTATTGTGCTTATCGTCTTATTCCTCTTTTCCGAAGCGGTGGGGCTGTTCCATAGCCGGGTAATCGAAGAGGGGTATGTCTTGGCATTAAATAAGGACAATAAGGTAAGTGAACTTACTCCGGTACAGATAAAGGATGTTTTCGATGAAGAGATAACAAATTGGCGGGAAGTCGGTGGGGAGAATCTCCCTATCCGGCTTTTTCGTTTGGAAGATGTTACACGGTATTATACGGAAGAACAGTTGGGAGCATCTTACGAAAATGCAGGCGCATGCATCACGGACTTGGTGGAACGCACGCCGGGCATCGTGGCTTTTGTGCCGAGGCAGTTCATTGTCCGTCCTGACTCCGTTCATTTGCTGCGGGACAACACCATTTCGCTGAAAGACGTCTTTGCGGGAGCCGAGTGGTTTCCTACGGCTACACCTGCTCCCCAGTTCGGCTTCTTACCATTGATAACGGGTACGTTGTGGGTAAGCCTTTTCGCCATTCTCATAGCCTTGCCGTTCGGACTGGCGGTAGCCGTTTATATGTCCGAGGTGGCTGACCATAAGATACGGAATCTGATGAAGCCGGTGATAGAACTGCTGAGCGGTATTCCTTCCGTTGTTTACGGTTTCTTCGGGTTGATTGTGATAGTGCCTTTGCTGCAGAGAGTGTTCGATTTGCCTGTCGGCGAGAGCGGACTGGCAGGAAGTATCGTGCTCGCCATCATGGCGTTGCCTACCATTATCACGGTGACGGAGGATGCCATGCGCAACTGTCCGCGAGCCATGCGCGAAGCCAGTCTGGCGCTTGGCGCTTCACAGTGGCAGACCATATATAAGGTGGTGATACCTTATTCCATATCAGGTATTACGTCCGGGGTTGTCCTGGGCATCGGCCGTGCTGTCGGCGAAACGATGGCGGTGCTGATGGTGACGGGAAACGCTGCCGTAATTCCCCATAGCATTTTGGAACCTTTGCGCACGATTCCCGCCACAATTGCCGCCGAACTGGGCGAAGCGCCGGCGGGTGGCGCGCATTACGAGGCATTGTTCCTCTTGGGAGTCGTATTGTTTTTTATCAGCTTGTTGATAAACTTCACGGTAGAAGCTGTATCTTCGGGCAAAAGAAAGTAAAAGGATATGATAAGTAGAAAACATCTTTCGCAAAACATCGCGTTCGGACTGTTCCGTTTGCTTAGTCTGAGTGTGGTAGGCATCCTCTTTGCCATTCTCGGTTTTATCATATACAAAGGTATAGGATCATCGACTGGGAGTTCTTGACGGGCGCCCCGACAGACGGCATGACATCCGGCGGTATCCTGCCTGCCATCGTCGGTACTTTTTGCCTGATGACAGGCAGCGCGTTGTTTGCTTTCCCGGTGGGGGTGATGAGCGGCATCTATATGAACGAATATGCGCCTAAGGGTTGGATTGTGCGTTTCATCCGTATGATGACGAACAACCTGAGCGGCATACCTTCCATCGTGTTCGGACTTTTCGGCATGGCATTGTTTGTCAACTATATGGACTTTGGCGACAGCATCCTGGCGGGTTCGCTTACCTTGGGACTGTTGAGCCTGCCTTTGGTGATTCGCACTACCGAAGAGGCTTTGAAGGCGATACCCGACAATTTGCGTGAGGGCAGCCGCGCTTTGGGAGCCACCAAGCTGCAAACAATCTGGCATGTGATTCTGCCGATGGGAATGCCCAACATCATCACCGGCCTGATTCTTGCTCTGGGGCGTGTATCCGGAGAGACGGCACCTATTCTCTTTACGTGCGCAGCTTATTTCCTGCCGCAACTGCCCGGCAGTATTTTCGACCAGTGCATGGCGTTGCCCTATCATCTGTACGTCATCTCCACCAGCGGTACGGATATGGAAGCCAGCTGCCTATTGCCTATGGAACGGCCTTGGTCTTGATACTGATAATCCTTCTGGTAAATCTGCTGGCCAATGCTCTGCGGAAATATTTCGAGAAGAAAATCAAAATGAACTAAATCAATAAAATCATGAACGGCATGATGAATAAAATAGAAACGCGTGATGTAAATTTCTGGTATGGCGACTTCCATGCTTGAAAGGTATCAGCATGGATATCGCGGAGAAGTCGGTTGTGGCTTTCATCGGACCTTCCGGTTGCGGTAAGTCCACTTTTCTCCGCTTGCTGAACCGTATGAACGATTTGATACCCGACACCCGCCTGACCGGTGAGATTCTTATCGACGGTCAGGACATATATAAAAAAGGTGTGCAGGTGGACGAACTTCGCAAAAATGTAGGTATGGTATTCCAGCGTCCCAATCCCTTTCCGAAAAGCATTTTTGAGAATGTGGCCTACGGATTGCGTGTAAACGGCGTTACCGACAATGCTTTTATCCGCCGACGGGTAGAGGAGACCCTGAAAGGGGCGGCACTATGGGATGAGGTGAAAGACAAGCTCAAGGTGTCTGCTTACGCCCTTTCCGGCGGACAGCAGCAGCGCCTTTGCATAGCCCGTGCCATGGCGGTATCTCCGTCCGTCCTGTTGATGGATGAGCCGGCGTCTGCCCTCGACCCCATTTCCACGGCTAAGGTAGAGGAGCTTATACACGAATTGAAGAAGCAATACACCATTGTAATCGTTACCCATAATATGCAGCAGGCCGCCCGCGTAAGCATAGTACGGCTTTCTTTTATATGGGTGAGATGGTGGAGTTCGGCGATACCAAAAAGATTTTCACTAATCCCGATAAGGTAGAGACGCAGAACTATATAACGGGACGCTTCGGGTAACGGACTGTTCCGTGCTTTGGCAGGCGCGGTACCATGTCGTGGTACAAGCAGTTTCACGCTTGGTACGAGCGGTCACCGACGCTTGGTACGGGAAGTTTCATGCGTTGGTACGGACGGTACCGCTCTTTGGTACGAACAGTGTCATGCGTTGAAACAAGTGATATGATTATGGAATTGATAATTTTGAAATAGAAAAACATTATGGTGCAGTTTATCGAATCAGAGCTCGTCTTGCTGAAAAAAGAAATAGACGAAATGTGGACTTTAGTGTATAACCAGCTCGGCCGTGCCGGAGAAGCCGTACTGACTTTGGACCGCGAGCTGGCACAGCAGGTATTGGTGCGCGAACGTCGTGTCAATGCCTTCGAACTCAAGATAGACAGTGATATAGAAGACATCATCGCTCTCTATAATCCGGTTGCTATCGACTTGCGTTTTGTGCTTGCCATGCTCAAAATCAATACAAACCTGGAGCGTTTGGGCGATTTCGCCGAAGGCATAGCCCGCTTTGCGTTGAATTGCAAGGAACCGATTCTGGCAAGCGGACTGGTGAAGGAACTGCGCCTGGAAGAGATGATAAATCAAGTTTCGGCTATGCTTGAACTTGCCAAAAGAGCTCTTCAGGAAGAAAGTCAGGAACTGGCAACCGCGGTATTCGCCAAAGATAACCTGCTGGATGAAATTAATGCAGATGCCACTGCTGTTCTGGCAGATTATATCGGCAAGCATCCCGAAAGCGCACTCTCTTGTCTGAATCTGGTTAGTGTTTTCCGTAAGCTGGAACGTTCGGCGATCATATTACGAATATCGCCGAGGAAATAGTGTTTTTTATCGATGCGAAGGTGCTGAAACATAGCGGACGTACGGACGAACACTATGCAGACGATAAGAAATAGTCAACTTTTTAGGATATTTTTAGTGTTTAATGGAAAATAGCCCTATATTTGCCCATTGAAAACGATTGCAGATGTAGAAATTTGCTTTGAAATGATAATAAAATCAAAAGAATTACAGAAAAGATGTTATAAGACATGTTTTTAATTTGGTTGGTATCTTGAAAAGCGGCTATCTTTGCAACGTTATCCTAGAAACAATCTTTTTACCTTAAAAACTAATACCTATTGAAACTGAAAAGGAG
>ENA-OQAA01000561-OQAA01000561.1-human-gut-metagenome-genome-assembly--contig:-NODE-561-length-24656-cov-7.280240_pt1 | contig 24656 bp, 37 predicted proteins | sample MGYA00242489_ERZ504515 | MGnify/ENA primary metagenome ERZ504515 (study PRJEB26092, sample SAMD00036237) | human gut metagenome | host: Homo sapiens | study: EMG produced TPA metagenomics assembly of... | reverse complement strand
ACCGAAGTGACCCAGAAAAAGGACACCCTCACCCTGCAGCTGGAAAGTCTGGAGCTGCCCATGATCCGGGGCCTGCTGGTGGCCTTCAACGGCCGCGTCACCGCCGGTGCAGCAACCGGCCCTATCTCTCGGTCACACTTCAGCCCGACGAAAAGCCGCTGGAGCTGCTGCAAAGCATCCTCAAGGCGATGGCAGAGATCCTTGCCTCCGCCGAGCAAAAATAAACATCATAGGAGCATTACCATGAAAAAGAGACTTCTCGCGCTGATCTGCGCACTTGCACTGGTGTTCAGCCTTGTGGGCTGCACCATTTCCGCCCCGGACACCGTGGGCAGCATCGGTGATTTTGAGATCACCTCCGGCATGTATCTGCTGGCACAGTACGGTGCTTACCAGCAGGCCGCCCAGCTTGCCGGCACCGATCAGGACACCACCGACGTAAAAGCTTCCTGAAAGAGACCATCACCACCGACTCTGACAGCGGCGAGACCGCAGTTGTGAGCGACTATGTGGCCCAGAAAACGCAGGAAACGTTGGAAACGCTGGCCGCTGTGGATGCCCGCTTCAAGGCGCTGGGCGGTGAGTTGACTGCAGAGCAGCTTTCCACTGCCGACCGTTATGCCCAGCAGATGATGGACCAGTACGGCGACACCTACACCGCCAACGGCATTGGTCTGGAGACCGTCAAGGCATATGAACGTCTGCAGGTGGAGCACACCGCCCTGCTGGATATGGTCTACGGCCCGGACGGCGAGACCCCAGTGGAGGACGACGAGCTGACCAGCCATCTGGACGACAGCATGTATGAGATCTGCTACATCAGCATCCCGCTGTACAATACCAGCACCTACGCCTTTGCGGACGATGACCAGAAGGCCGAGATGCTCAAGCTGGCACAGGCCGCTGCCGACAGCGTCAACGCCGCAGGCGGCGAGACGGTCTCGGATCAGGTGAGTGCCCTGCATGAGGCCGCACAGAATGCCCTGCCGGACATCTACGCTGTGCTGGACGGCGAAACTTCCGACGACAGCGCCAGCGTCCAGACCGAGCTGCTGACCGAGAGCGATGTTGCTTCGGCCTTTACGCAGGATGGCGCAGCCGATGCTCTGCGCAGCCTTTCCTACGGCGAGGCCGCTGCCGTGCAGATCAACAGCAACACCCTGCTCCTGATGGTGCGTGTAGACCCGCTGAGCGTTTCCTCGCTGGACGACCTGCGCAGCCAGATCCTGAGCGATATGAAGGGCGGCGAGCTGGACGACGCACTGGCCGCAGGCGGTGCAGAGCTGGCACACGATCTGGACAGCTCTGCCATGAACAAGCTGCCCGCCAAAAAGATCGTGAACAACAGCGCCAACAGCTGAGAGCTGCTGTAACATAAAACTCCCTCAGTCTGCTGCGCGATGACTGAGGGAGTTTTTTCTTTCACCGCGTCACTTTTGCGAACTCTGCGGCAAGGGCAGCATTCACCGAGCGGACGGCATTGGCATCCGGCTTGATCTCGGCCCGGTCATAGGTAAACAGACCGTTCACCTCATCTTCCACATCCGTCAGCTGGGTGTACACCAGCGCCGAGAGTCCTTTTTTGAGCTGCGGCAGCACCGTGCCCAATTGCAGCTTTTTGCAGCGGGCGGTCAGGTCTGCGCGGCTCTTGGCCGTGCCGTAGCCGTAGGTTTTGCCCGGTGCTTCGTGTCCCGGCATGGGCCATGCAATGCCGCCGTATTCACTCAGGGCCACGGTACGGCTTCCGGGCTTTACATGCAGCGGATAGAAATAGTTGTGGATGGAGCACACATCTCCGCCGCCCTGATCATACCAACCGCTGGCCTCGTCCACAAGGCGGGTATCGTCCAGCGTGCGGATGGCCTGCACTGCCCCGGCCGCATCAAACTGACCCCAGCCTTCGTTGAAGGGTACCCAGCAGCCGATGCACGGATGGCATCGCAGGGCTTCCACGGTGGCTTGCAGCTCTTTGCGGTATGTTTCCCGGCTGGATGCTTTTCCGCGGCTCAGCAGGCCCCAGAGCGGCTCTGCATCGGGCAGGCGGCGCACAAGGGGCTGCAGCACATTGGTCAGGTAGGTGACGAACCACAGGTTGTATCTGCTGCCGCCGTTCACCATGTCCTGCCAGACCACAAGGCCCAGCCTGTCGCAGTGGTAGTACCAGCGCTGCGGCTCGATCTTGGCGTGCTTGCGCAGCAGATTGAATCCCAGCGCTTTCACCTCGCTCAGCTCCCGCTCCACCGCCGCATCGGAAGGCGGGGTATACAGGCCCTGCGGCCAGTAGCCCTGGTCCAGCAGGCCGTTGAGCAGGATGGGCTTTCCGTTCAGGCAGAAGCGCAGCACGCCCCGCGCATCCGGCTCACAGCTCCACTTGCGCAGGGCAAAGTAGCTGTGCACGGTGTCGAACTGCTCCTCCCCTCCCTGCGTGGTGCCCACGGTCAGGTCATATAAAAACGGGGTATCCGGGCTCCACGGAAAGAAATGTTCCTCCGGGATGTTCAGCGTCACCTCGCCGTCCCGGTCCGCTTCGTCGCTGCCCCAGTCCTCGGCAATGGTCACGCCCCCGGCCCTCACCACGGCCCACAGGTTCACTGCACCTCCGGGCATGGAAGTATGGGCTTTCACGGTCACGGTGCGGGCATCGTAGTCCGGCGTGACCGTGAGCGACTGGATGTAGTTTTCCGGCACACGCTCCAGCCAGACCGTCTGCCAGATGCCGCTCTGGGCCGGATAGAACATGCCGCCGGGCTTCATGCCCCGGGCCTGCGTGCCGCTGTCCGTGGGGTCCTGCACGGCCACCCACAGGCTGTTGCGGCCCGTATCGTTGAGCTGGACGGTGACATCCAGTGTGAAGGGCCAGTAGCCGCCCCGATGGCCGCCCACCAGATGGCCGTTCACCTGCACCGCACAGGCATCGTCCACCGCGCCGAAGTGCAGCAGCACCCGACCCCCTTCTCCCGGAGGGGGAGCAAAGGTGCAGTGGTAGTGCAGCCACTGGCCGGGCTGCAGGGTGCGGCCCACGCCGGAGGCCTTTGTTTCCGGAGAGTAGGGCACCAGAATGCTGCCGTCCCACGCAGCGGGGTATTCTGCTGTCTGAGTAATGGCGTACTTCCACAGGCCGTTCAGGTTCTCATAGCTGTCCCGGCGCATAGCCGGGCGAGGATATTCTGGGAGTGGGTGCATGGTCTCACCGCCTTTGATTTGTTGGTTTCATTCTAGCACAGGGCGGGTGGCTTGTATAGACTGAGCAGCAACGATTTGGAATTGCCGCCGCGTTCGCTTTGGACGAGTTGGGGCAGCGGCCTGCAGGATGCGAGTGCCGTCCAAGGCACGAAGCAGACGCAGGGAGCCGCAACCCGCCGCCTCCCGCGCCTCGAAAGTAGCGGAGACCTTGCTGTGTTGAACACACAGCATTTGCTGCGCAAACCGGTCTGCGCCTTGAAAGCCCCACCGGGGCTTTCATGCCCTACGGGCACCGCCGTCCTTTCTGGTACTCTTTTGTGCGTGCAAAGAGTACATATTCGGCGGTAATGCCTTTTGCAAAAGCCATAGAATCTGCCCCACGCGATTACGCTCTGCACCGGAAGCATTTTCCACATACAAAAAGGCTGCTGCACCAAATGGCGCAGCAGCCTTTGCTTTTGCAATGATAAAACAGAAAACCTGAAGTCAGAGCTTACTCTTCGTCCTCATCCTCGTCATCCTCTTCGTCATCATCGTCCTCTTTCGGCTTATAGAAGATGCCGCTCAGGAAGATGCTGATGAAGTACAGCAGCACCATGGGCCGGCCACCATGCACTGAGACACGATATCCGGCGGGGTAACAACGGCCGCGATGAAGAAGATGATCACGATGGCAACGCCGCGCACCTGCTTGAGCAGCTGCGGGTTGATAATGCCCATCTTGGACAGGATGATGGTGATCAGAGGCATCTCAAACACGCAGCCAAAAATGATGAACATGGTCAAGCAGAGGTTGACATAGCTCTCGATACTGGTGGTGGTCTGGATGTACTCGGCACCCTCGATGCCAGTGCTGAGGAAACGCAGCATGAAGGGCATCATGAGCTTGTAGGCGAACAGCACGCCCACGCAGAACAGGATAAGACCCAGCAGCATGACCAGCTTGAAGAAGGTGCTCTCGCTCCGTTTCAGACCCGGCCTTGCAAATGCATAGATGTGGTAGAACGCCACCGGCACAGTGACCACCACGCCTGCCAGAATGGAGACGCGGAAATACTGCATCAGCTTTTCCTGCGGGGCAATGGAAACAAACTCGTAATAGTCGCGGCCCATGGCAGTGAGCAGATCGATCAGACGGTCGGCATATGCCAGCGAGACCACAACACCCACCACGAACACCACCGCGCAGATGATCAGCCTGTTCCGCAGTTCTTTCAGATGGCCGGTCAGCGTCATGCTGCCGTCCTCTGCCATGACTTCGGCTTTTTTCTTTTTGCGCTTAACGTTCGTAGCCACAATTACTCCTCGTCTTCGTCCTTCTTGGAAACCTGCTTCTCGGTCTTCTCCTCGGAATCATCGGAACCTTCCTCGTCCTCCATGCCCTTCTTGAAGCCGTTGATGGTCTTGCCGAACATCTTGCCCAGCTTCGGCAGGTTCTTGGGTCCAAAGATCAGCAGAGCGACGACCAGGATGATCAGCAGTTCGTTAGTACCAATACGCATAATAAAAATCTCCTTTTTACTTTGCCGCGCCGCGTGGCGGGCTTATTGCATGTATCAGGCAACCGCGGGCGCGGGTGCATCCAGTAAGTAATCAGTCCTTCGGCAGAACATCATTCTGACGAGGGTCTTCCTCCACCGGCTCGGCCGCAGGAGCAGCCTCGGCAGCTTCCTGTGCGGGAGCCGCTTCTGCAGCAGGCTCGGCCTTTTCCTCTGCGGGTGCAGCGGCAGGCTCAGCCTTTTCAACCGGGGCGGCGGGTTCTTCGGCTTTCTCGGCAGGTGCAGCGGTTTCCTCAGCGGGAGCGCTCTCCTCTGCCTTGGCGGCAGGTGCAGCGTCCTCTTCCAGCTCTTCCACCGGCTCCTCGGTCAGCTCGGTCACTTCCTCGGCAGCTTCTGCTTGGCAGCTTCCTCCTTGCTGGTCTTGCCGATACCGGTAAAGCTCTTGGTCACATCCTTGACGCTGTTGTCGATATCCTTCTTGATATCGGTCAGCGGGGCAACGGCTTCCTTCAGGGGAGCCTGGATCTCATTCAGCGGCTCCACAACGTTCTTCTGGATCTCCTCAGAAGCAGCGCCGGTGTACTTTTTCAGTTCACGCAGCATCTTGCCGATCTTCTTTGCGTAGACGGGCAGCTGATCCGGGCCGATGAACACGAACGCCACGATCACGATGACGACAAGTTCCCAAAAACCAATTTTCATACTAACTCGTTTCCTTTCCTGTGCGGCGGGACGTTTTCCGGGGCCGACGCACCTGCATTGCAGTGCGTGCCGCGAACCGTTCTTTGCCTGTTCTTCGTCCGTTTCCGTGGGAGTTCGGCGCTCTTTGCGCCTGTGTTGCCCTACTTATACCGAAAAGTGGTGAACTCATTCTGAACAATATATGAATTTTTCATGAACGAGTACATATTCAGGGTATTTTTGTAAACAAATAATATTTTACACTTGCTTTATTACGTTTTGGATAGGATACAACAGCGCAGTCTTTTGCAAAAAAAGAGGACACCGCACAAAACGGTGTCCCCTGAAGCGTCCTTTGCGGGGATCAGTGGCCGCAGCTCTCGCAGTGGTCGCAGTCCTCTTCGAGCTTACCCACGATGGGTTCCGGATCGATGCCCTGACGGCGGTAGTAGTCGGACAGAGCAGCCTTGACGGCCTGCTCGGCCAGAACAGAGCAGTGCACCTTGATGGGAGGCAGACCTTCCAGAGCTTCCACAACGGCCTTGTTGGTCAGCTTGAGCGCCTCGTCGATGGTCTTGCCCTTGATGAGGTCGGTGGCCATGCTGCTGGTGGCGATGGCGGCACCGCAGCCGAAGGTGAGGAACTTGACATCCACGATCACGTTGTTCTCGATCTTCAGGTACATGCGCATGATATCGCCGCACTTGGGGTTGCCCACTTCGCCCACGCCGTTTGCGTCGGGGATCTCACCCACATTGTGCGGATTTGCAAAATGCTCCATGACCTTTGCGCTATACATGCTTGCCATAATTACTGCTCTCCCTTCAGGCTGAACTGGCGGGCCGTGTTCTGGCCCTGCAGCCACATACAACTCATAGCACGGCGGCGGGGGATCACTTCCTCCAGCACGTCGCACAGATATTTTGCTTCTTCCATGGTGTTCTGCGGGCCAAAGGTGAACCGCATGGAGCCGTGGCCGATCTCCTCAGGCACGCCGATGCTCAGCAGGACGTGGCTGGGGTCCAGACTGTCGGAGTTGCAGGCAGAGCCGGTGGAGGCGCAGATGCCGTGCATATCCAGATCCAGCAGGATGGTCTCGCCTTCCAGACCCGGGAAGCTGATGTTCACATTGTTGGGCAGACGGGGGCTGCGGCCGCGTTCAGGCGGGCTTCCGGGATATTCTTGAGGACGCGGTCGATGACATAATCGCGCAGCTCGCTCTCGTGGGCCATGCGCTCATCCAGATGCGCCGTGGCGATCTCCAGTGCCTTGCCCATGGCAGCAATGCCGGCCACGTTCTCGGTGCCTGCACGGTGGCGGGCCTCCTGACTGCCGCCATCGATCAGGTTCTGGGGCCATACGCCCTTACGGCAGTACAGGGCACCCATGCCCTTGGGGCCGTTGAACTTGTGGGCGCTCATGGACAGCATATCCACGCCCAGCTCCTTCACATCCACGGGGATGGCACCCACAGCCTGCACGGCGTCGGTGTGCATCCACACACCGTGCTTGTGAGCAACCTCGGCGATCTCCTTGATGGGCTGGATGGTGCCGATCTCGTTGTTGGCCATCATGATGCTGACCAGCGCGGTATCGGGACGGATGGCAGCTTCCACGTCCTCAGGGCGGATGTAGCCTCGGCGGTGGGCTTGATATAGGTCACTTCAAAGCCATGCGCTCCAGTGTAGCCATGCTGTGCATGATGGCATGGTGCTCAAAAGCGCTGGTGATGAGGTGCTTTTTGTTCTGGCGTGCTTGGTGAAGGCGGTGCCTTTACGGCCCAGTTGTCAGCTCGGAGCCGCAGCTGGTAAAGAAGAGCTCAGCCGGACTTGCATTGATGGCCTTTGCCACCTGCGCACGACCGGTGTCCACGAATTCCTTAGCCTCATAGCCCACACTGTAATGGCTGCTGGGGTTGCCGCAGGCACCGCTCAGGGCTTTGACCATCATTTCCAGTGCCTCGGGAGCACAGGGAGTGGTGGCAGCATTATCCAGATAAACCACTTTTTCCATGTTTTCCATAGGAATGATCCTTTCTTATTGAACGCGTCTGCAGGAACCTTGAATGCCCTGTGCAGATGCGGAATCCTTTCAACGGATAAGTTATACCATATCATTCCCTAGTATGTCAATATGAATACTGGATTTTCGTGATTCAGTCACCTTTTTTGCCCTTTCCGGTCAGTTTTCCCAGTACCACCTTCCACTTGGGGTAGCCCCAGCGCTTATCCTCGGCAAAATCGTCCGCCAGCTTCCACGGAAAATTGCCGCCGTCGAAGTAAAGATTGCCCGTCTCGTCCACGCGGTCCAGCTTTTTGGGCAGATACGCCTCGTCGTAGTAGCTCTTGCGGCGGTCGGGCAGCACCCAGTGCAGGGTGCCGTCCTCGTCCATGCCGGATGCCCATACGCCGAACACGAAGGTTGCAGCTTCGCCGTAGCAGTGCTGCTCAAAGCGGATGGCACCATCGTAATAGAACTTGATGACCTCCAGCGTGCCGGATTCCTTTTTGCCGTCGCGGCCCAAGGTGGGGCGGTAGTCCTGCTGGTAGCGGCAGCCGCAGTGACTGCCGGCAAAATCTTTTGCGTGGAACGACATGGAGTTATCCTTCTTTCTTTTTAAAAATGCCCTTCAAAGTCGCCCTCGATCTCATAGGGCCAGCTCAGGATGCCGCCCAGATCGTACAGGCGGGTGTAGCCAAGGCTTTCCAGCTTGCGCACGGCATCGGCACTGCGGCGGCCGGTGCGGCAGTAGACCAGCCACACAGCGTTCTTATCCGGCAGCACCTCAGCCGCACGGCTCAGCACCTGACCCAGCGGCAGCAGCTTTGCGCCGGGGATGTGGCCCACGGCAAACTCGTCCGGCTCCCGGACATCTACAGCAGCCGCCTCGTGTGCATCCAGCAGACGGATGGCATCGGCAGCCGTGATCTTCTCACTCATACTCTCACTCCTTATAATATCCTCTTATCCATCCTATGATAGCAGACCTTTTTTGTTTGCACAAGAGGATACCTTTGCAAAATCCGAGCAACGTGCTATACTATAGGAAGCAATAAGGAGAGGATCGCCATGAAATTTTCGACCAAAAGCCGTTATGCCCTGCGCCTGATGGCCGAGCTGGCACGTTATGCGCCGGGCACCACCGTGAGCCTGAAGGAGATCAGTGAGCGGCAGAACCTGAGCCTGAAATATTTGGAGCAGATCGTGACCCCGCTGGCCCGTGTGGGCCTTGTAAAAAGCGAGCGCGGCAGTCAGGGCGCTACCGCCTGACCAAAGCCCCTGCCGACTACACCGCCGGCGAGATCCTGCGCGCCATTGAGGGCAGCGTGGCACCCATTCCCTGCCTTGGCAGCGAGACCAACGAGTGCCCCATGTGGGAGCAGTGCTTCACCCTGCCTTCTGGACCGGCCTTGATGAGGTGATCAACCAGTATATCGACAGCGTAACGCTGGAACAGCTTTCCAGCCAGCTGCCTGCATCCGATAAAAAAGAAGGCTGTTGCAGCTGCGGCACGAAAAATGCCTGAATCTTGAAAGAAATGCTTGACATTCGCCTTTGCATCGGCTATAATAACAAAGCATTCAGCGAATGCCTATAGGGGTATAGCTCAGCTGGTAGAGCAGCGGTCTCCAAAACCGCGTGCCGTGAGTTCGAAACTTACTACCCCTGCCATAAACGCACAGGTTCTTCGGAGCCTGTGCGTTTTGTTTTTGTACTCAAAGCAATCCGCACTCCGTCAGCCTGCTTTTGCAGTCATACAATAAAAAAACACCCCGAAGTCCTAAGGCTTCGAGGTGTTTGCTGTGGAGCTGCTATCCAGATTCGAACTGGAGACCTCATCCTTACCAAGGATGCGCTCTACCAACTGAGCTATAGCAGCAAATGGCGACCCGGATCGGGCTCGAACCGACGACCCCCAGCGTGACAGGCTGGTGCTCTAACCAACTGAGCTACCGGGCCATGATCGCTCAAGTTTCGCGCGGCGCTTACCGCCGGAACGTGCTTTATTATATCGAAAAAGCGTCCGCTTGTCAAGCATGAATTTACGAAAAACGCAAAAAAGCCTGAAAGAGCCGTTCAAAGCCCGCTCTGCCCTGTTCCGGACCCGCACAGCAGAAACGATCTACACAAAGAAAAACGCCCCGAAATCTTTCGACTTCAGGGCATCTGAGCTGGAGCTGCTATCCAGATTCGAACTGGAGACCTCATCCTTACCAAGGATGCGCTCTACCAACTGAGCTATAGCAGCGCAATCACAGCTCAGTTATAATACCACAGTTTCCACCGTTTGGCAAGAGGTTTTTGCAAAAAAATCTGGATTTTTGCAAAAAGTCGTTTTTTACGAAAAAACTCCCCCAGTCTGCTTACGCAGACAGCCCCCTCGGAGATGGGGCCTTTGGCAGTACGGACAACTTTCCGGTTTTGCCAAGGGCTCCCTCTCTGAGGGAGCTGGCATCGCGCAGCGATGACTGAAGGAGTCTTACTTTATCACTCGATCAGGCCGTTCAGCAGGGACAGGCACTTGCGGCTGTGCAGCTTGCGGATCGCCTTTGCCTCGATCTGGCGCACACGCTCACGGGTAACGCCAAAGTCACGGCCAACCTCTTCCAGCGTACGGGGACGGCCATCGTCCAGACCAAAGCGCAGGCGGATGACCTTCTCTTCACGGGGGGTCAGGCTCTTGAGAGCCAGATTGATCTGCTGTGCCACCATGCGCGGTCTGCGGCCTTGCCAGGGGCTTCGGCGTTTTCGTCTGCGACGAAATCGCCCAGAGAGGAATCCTCTTCCTCACCCACGGGGCTTTCCAGACTTGCCGGCTCCTGTGCCATGCGCTGGATCTCGCGCACACGCTCCACGCTCATATCCATGGCCTTTGCCAACTCTTCCGGGGTCGGCTCGTGGCCGTTCTGGTACACCAGCTGGTTGGTGGCCTGACGCATCCGGTTGATGGTCTCCACCATGTGCACCGGAATGCGGATGGTACGGGCCTGATCCGCAATGGCACGGGTGATGGCCTGACGGATCCACCAGGTTGCATAGGTGGAGAAGCGGAAGCCGCGGTCACAGTCGAACTTCTCGGCAGCTTGATCAGGCCGATGTTGCCTCCTGGATCAGATCCAGGAATGCCAGATTGTGGCCCACATGCTTTTTGGCAATGGACACCACCAGACGCAGGTTCGCTTCGCTCAGGCTGCGGCGGGCGTTCAGGCCATCGCGGCGGGTCTTGAGCAGCTCAGCGCGCTTTTCGTCGCTCAGGGGGCCGTTCTCCACAGCTCCATAGCTTCCTCTTCGGCAGCCTTTTCCTCGGCATCCTCGCTGGGCTTCTCGTTGCCCTCCTCGTCCAGATCTTCGGTATAGCTGCGGCTGTTCTCATCCTCTTCAAACGAGAAGCGGGCGCTGTTCTTTTTGATGTACTCCGGCCCGCCGTACTTCTGGCGGTCGGCCTGCAGGATGTGCGCCGCCTCGGCACCGGCATGGATGCGGCGGCTCAGCTCCACCTCCTGCTCCGCGCTCAGCAGCGGGATCTGGCCGATCTGCTTGAGGTAGTTCTTAACGGGGTCATCCAGCAGTTCGTCCATGGCAGCCTTCAGGTCTGCAGGGTTCTCCTCGCTCTGCTCTTCCTCGTCCTCGCTGATGCCCATATCATCGTTGTTGTTCTCGGCATTCTCGACCTCGGCCATGATGCTGTCCACATCCAGCGTAGGCTCTGCATCCTCTTCCAGAACCTTGATGCCGCGTTCTTCCAGAAGGGTGTAGAGCGTTTCCTCATCCATTCTGCACTGTGCAGCCAGCGCCTTGGCCTCCTTGGCCGAAATGGTGCCTTCGCCTTTCGTCAACAGTTCCTTTAAAGTCATGCCCATTTTGCTCTCTCCTTCTTGCTCCGGGGATGCTCCCGCCGGGGGAAATCCTGTAATAAAGTGTTCCTGCGCATCAGATCACAAGTCCTCCGTTCACGCCGAACACCTGACCGGTGATGTAGCCCGCACCCTCGCCGGCAAGGAACACCAGCAGCTGCGCCACTTCGTCTGCGCTGCCAAGACGGCCCACAGGGGTCTCTTCGGCCAGCGCGGCCTTATCCTCGGCGGTGAATGCTGCCATCATATCGGTATCAATGACCCCGGGCGCAACACAGTTCACTGTGATGCCGCTTGGGCCTTCTTCTTTGGCCAAGCCTTGGTCAGGCCGATCAGGCCTGCCTTTGCTGCAGAGTAATGCACCTCGCAGCTGCCGCCGGTCTGGCCCCACATGCTGCTCACGGTCAGGATGCGTCCGGCCTTGCGGCGGATCATACCCGGCAGCGCCAGTTGACACAGGTGGAACGCACCGGTCAGGTTCACGTCCAGCATATGCTGCCACTCTTCCGGGGTGATGTCGGTGAACAGCTTCTGCTGGGCGATGCCCGCATTGCTCACCAGCACATCCACACGGCCCAGTGCCTGTTCTGCGGTGCGGAACGCAAGCTCGCAGCTGGCGCGGGACGCCACATCGCACTGCACGGCGGTGATGCCGGGCAGCTGTTTTTCCAGCTCTGCAGCGGCTTTGGCATTGCTGTGGTACAGCACCGCCACGCGGTAGCCCGCCGCATAGAACGCCCGGGCCGCAGCGGCACCAATGCCGCGGTCGCCGCCGGAGATCAGCACACAGCGGCCATTGGCTGCCGCCTGCACGGTAGGTGCCGGTGTTTTCTCCGGCTCTTCCTGCACAGGCTCCGGCATTTCCGGCTGCGGCGCAGGCTGGGGCTTTTCCAGCACCATCACCGGGTGGGTTCGTCCACCACGGGTGCTGCCGCCTTTGGCTTTGGCGGTACGGGCGGCTCCTGTGCAGCCTGTTCCGGCTGCGGCTCCTCACCCGACAGATTGAACGTCAGTTCAAATTCATCTTCGTACAAGAGTATAGTCCTCCTGTCGTGATCTCTGCACTGCAAAGGTATGCCGTGCAGGAGATGTCTGTGCGGCCCATCGCCGTCCGTTCAGCGTCCATTTCTTATCCGGTCAAAGTCCGGTGCTCGGCGCGGCAGACAGCTGCATAAGATGGGTTTCGACAAAACACCATTAAATAATATAGCACAATTTGCCGAAAAAAGAAAGTGGAAGCCGCCTACTTTTTCACGCAGCTTCCACTTTTTTACGGTTTCTTCATATTCCGTGCCGGTCATACAGGCGGTTTCCACTTCGGCCGGGCCGCAAGCCGTGCCCGCAGATCCTTGAAAAACGCCTGCAGCAGCTCCTGTGCTTCCTCTGCGCGCAGCCCCTGCTCCACCACCGGGTGGTGGTTGAAGGGCATTGCAAACAGGTCGGTCACACTGCCGCAGCAGCCCGCCTTGGTGTCTGCCGCGCCGTATACCACCCGCCGGATGCGGCTGTTGATGATGGCCCCGGCGCACATGGGGCACGGCTCCAGCGTGACGAACAGCTCGCACTCCCACAGCCGCCAGCCGCCCAGCTTTTTGCAGGCGGCATCAATAGCCAGCAGCTCTGCATGATGCAGTGCGTTTTTTTCGGTCTCGCGGGTGTTGTGGGCGGCAGCTACCACCTCGCCGTTGCGGGCCACCACGGCCCCCACCGGCACCTCGCCCAGTGCAGCCGCCTTGCGGGCTTCTTCCAGCGCAAGGCCCATCAGTTCAGAATCGGTCATAGGTTCCCCTTTATCCTGCTGCAAAAACCAGCAGATTATTCAATGTATGCAAAAGCATTCCCGGCCATACCCTGCCGGTGCGTTCACGAAGTCGCCCAGCACAAGGCCGCAGCCAAGCGCCCACGCCATGCCCGCCGGGGTGCCGTGCTGCACCGCAAACAGTACCGCCTGCAGCGCCGCGGCCTGCCATCTGCCCAAGGGCTGCGCCAGCTGCTGGATGGCCCCGCGGAACACCAGTTCCTCCACGACAGGTGCAGCGATGCAGTGGTGCACAAAACTCAGCGCCCGCACATCCCACGCCGGGGCAGGCAGAAATGCCAGCACTTTGCCTGCCAGCAGGTAGGCCAGTGCGCAGCCGAACGCAGCCAGCAGCGCCCTTGTTTTTGCCTTTTGCTCCATGGCCTGCCCTCCTGCCGTGCGTTTCTCAGCGCCTATCTTATCATAAGCAGCGGCTTTTACGCAAGTATTTTGCGCTGGGACGAAGCAATTTTCGCTCAGGTAATTGACTTTTCCCTGTGGATTCTGGTATAATGTTTCCCGACGTTTTATTGCAAAGCGTCGGGAAACATGACTTGAATTTGTTTTTACCGGAAATCCGGAGGTATTTTATGATCCGTATTCTCACCGATTCTGCGTCCGACATCCTGCCCGCCGAAGCCGAGCAGCTGGGCGTGACCGTGATCCCTCTGAACGTGACGCTGGAGGATGGCAGCATCCTGCGGGATGGCATCGACATGACCCCCACCGAGTACTATGCCCATCTGGCCAGCTGCCGCAAGCTGCCCACCACCAGCCAGCCCAGCCCGGAGCTGTTCGAGAAGTTCTATCTGGAAGCCGCTGCCGCCGGGGACGAAGTGCTGGGCATCTTCCTGTCCCACGAGCTGTCCGGCACATGGCAGTGCGCAAAGCTGGCCGCAGACCTCGCCAATGTAGACAACGTGCTGTTTGTGGACAGTGCACCGTGTGTCTGGGCGAATCGCTGCTGGTGCGTCTGGCCGTGCAGCTGCGTGACGCAGGCAAGACGCTGGTGCAGATTGCCACCGATCTGGAGCACGCCAAGGAGCACCTGCATCTGGTTGCCGCAATCGACGATCTGAAGTATCTGCGCAAGGGCGGCCGTCTGCCTGCCGCTGTGGCCGTCGCGGGCGGGATGCTGGGCATCAAACCCCTCATCACCATCAAGGACGGTAAAGTAGCCATGGCCGGTAAGGCCCGCGGCCTGCCCGGTGCCTATGTGGCCCTGTTCAAGAAGATCGAAGAGCTGGGCGGCATCAGCCCGGACTTTGCCGCTGTTGCCGGTTATTCTTCCAGCCTGCGGGAAGTGCAGCCCATCGAGAACTACTTCCGTGAAAATCTGCACATGGGCGAACCGCTGGTGCGCCAGATCGGCTGCGTCATCGGCACCCACGCAGGCCCCGGTGCATTTGGTCTGGCATTCTTTGACAAAGGGCTGGTGCTGGAATAAGCGACCACCGAAAAATGATCATCCGAGCAAAGTCGGGCAGCCTGCGGGCTGCCCGGCTTGTTTTTTGCGACGGGAAACAGGCGCAAACTCCCTCAGTCAAAACCTGACGGTTTTGCCAGCTCCCTCGGAGAGGGAGCCTTTGCGCGCCCGGCGCTCACAGCACTGCGTCCGAGATGAGCTTGCCCAGCAGCAGCACCAGCACCACCAGCATCATGGGACGGATGAAGCGGGCCCCCTTTTTCAGGGCGAAATGGGACCCCAGCAGGTTGCCCAGAATGTTGCTGACGGCGCAGGGGATGCCGATGTGGAACACCACCAGACCGTTCATCAGATAGGTGAACAGGCTGGCGTAGTTACTGGCAAGATTCAGCACCTTGCCGTTGCCGTTGGCGGTGCGCAGGTCAAAGCCATCAGGGTGGTAAAGGCAATGATGGCAAAGGTGCCGGTGCCCGGGCCCACGATGCGTCGTACAGGCCGATGCCCAAGCCGATGCCCAGCGCCAGCAGGATCTTTTTCAGGTTCAGGGTGCCGTCGTCCCGGTTCTGGTCCGGCAGGTCGCGCTGCCACAAAATGACCACCGCCGCCACTGGCAGGATGAGGAACATCATGGTGCGCAGCAGTTCATCGCTGAGCAGCAGCACGATATGTGCCCCCAGTGCACTGCCCGCAAAGCTGCCAATGGCTGCAAGGATGCCCACCTTCAGGTTCATTGCACCGTTTTTGAAAAAGTTGACTGTGGCAAAAGTGGTGCCGCAGGCGGCGCTGAATTTGTTGGTAGCATAGGTGTAGTGGGGCGGAAGCCCGGCAAACAGATAGGCCGGCAGGCTGATAAGACCGCCGCCTCCGGCTGCCGAATCCACAAAGCCTGCAAAGCCCGTCATCAGAATGAGAAACACCATCATCCATGGCGAGAGCGTGATACCCATTGTTATAATTCCTTTTATTTTTCCAATTTTGTTCTTTGGGAGAGTGTGCGTCTCAGGACAGGGACAGTCGGCCCTCACAGGCCAGTACCTGATCCAGGATCATCCGCGAGACGCGGGCACCGTACACCATGGCGGGGTGTTCATTGTACTCGATGATATCGTGAAAATCCTTGTTCATCAGCACGATGACATACTCGCCGTAGGGGGTGTGGACGATGCCGCCGTCGTTGCGGCAGGCGTTCATGCTGCCGCTCTTGCTGGCCACCCAGATCAGCTCCGGCGCGCCGGTCTCCTCGCAGTCCAGATAGTACTGGGGAAAATCGTGGGTCAGCATGGTGTTGTAGTGCTGCTGGCGCAGGATGGCAAGCATCTCCGCGCTGGCTTCCCGGCTGACCAGCTCCCCTTTTGCAATGCGGGCGAACAGCGCCGCGTAGTCGCGCGGCGTGGTGGTGCCAAGCTGGCGGTAGCGGTCAAAGTGCAGCGGATTGTGCAGCACAGTATGCGCAAAGCCCAGCTCCCGGATGCAGGCGTTGATGGTATCCAGTCCCAGATAGTCGATGATCATATTGGTGGCAATGTTGTCCGAGCAAATGATCATCATGGTAGCAGTGTCCTTCACCTTGAGCTTTGCGCCCACGCCCAGCGCGCGCAGCATGCCGCTACCGTCCACGAACTGGCTCTGCTCATAGGTGATCTCTTCGGCAAGGTCTGCTTTGCCGCGCTGCGCCTGCAAATACAATGCAGCGAGAATGAACGCCTTGATGGTGGATGCCGTCTCAAATTCTTCGTCCGCGCCCACCTCCACGGTATGGCCCTGCAGGTCGTCCACAAACACGCTCATTTTGCCCTGATAGCAGTACAGCTCCGCAGCAATGCGCTTTTCCAGCGTCATGTTTTTATCCATATCGGCATATTCTCCGTTGTTATTACAGGTTTTCCTCAAAAAAGCGCATGGCATTGCGGTAGTAGATGCCTTCCACTCGTCCTCGGTAAAGCCTCTTTGCGCAGGGCATCCGCCAGCAGCGGCAGGAAGGCAGCATTTTCCAGCTGGTGGGGGCCATCGATGCCATCAAAATCGCTGCCAAGGGCAATCATCTGTGCACCGCCTACCTGCTTGTAGTGGGCCGCATGCTTTGCGATCAGCTCCACCGTGCTGCGGCAGTTTTCCGGGTGGGTGGGGTCGGTGTCCAGAAAGGGCGCATAGTAGTTCAGGCCCGCAATGCCGCCGCGCTCCGAAAGGGCGCGGATCATCTCATCGGTCAGGTTGCGGGTGTGGGGTGCCAGTGCACGGCAGTTGGAGTGGCTGGCCGCAAAAGGCCGGGTGCCGTGCTCCACGATATCCCAGAAGCCCTTGTCCGAAAGGTGGCTCACATCCACGATCATGTGCATCCGTTCCATCTCGGCCAGAAATTCAAAGCCCTTCCCGGTCAGGCCCTTTTCGGTCTGGGGCACCAGCACGCCGCCGGGGTTCCGCTGCGGGCTTGCCAGCTCGTTTTCGTGGTTCCATGTCAGGGTCATCATGCGCACGCCCAGCTCATACATCCGGCGCAGCACCCCCACACTGCCCTTGCAGCAGGCGCCTTCCTCGATGGTGAGCATCCCGCTGATCTTTCCCGCCGCAGCATTCCGGCGGATGTCCGCCGCCGTGTACACCGGAGCAATTTTTTCCGGGTATGCCGCCATGATGCGCTTGAACTGGTCGATCTCTTCCAGCGCTGTCACCAGCGGGTCCGCTCCGGGCATCTTATCACCCAGATTGACGAATGCTGCAAAGCACTGCAGCAGATAGTCGCCTTTCTGTAATTTTTCAAGGTCGATATGCAGATCGTTCTGCGCGAAGCTCTTGGGCCGGCCCGCATGTTCGGCTTTGCGCAGCTCGCTGAGGGTATCGCAGTGCAGATCCCAGACTTTCATGATGTTTTCTCCTCTTTATTCCTCTTGCAGCAGCTGCAGCAATTCCTCTGGTTTCATGGACAGGATCGCTCCGTCTGCCGAGCCGGTGACCGTCTCGGCAAGGTCCTGCTTTGCCTGCTGCAGCTCCACGATCTTTTCTTCAATGGTGTCCTGCGCAATGAGCTTGTACACCTGCACCGGATTGCGCTGGCCGATGCGGTAGGCGCGGTCGGTGGCCTGATTCTGCGCAGCCACGTTCCACCACGGGTCGTAGTGGATGACGATATCTGCCGCCGTCAGGTTCAGGCCGGTGCCGCCCGCCCGCAGCGAGATGAGGAACACGTCCGCTTCGCCGCTGTTGAACCGGCGCACAAGCTCTGCACGCACCGGCTTTGGGGTGGAGCCCTGCAGGGTAAAGTGGCTCACGCCCGCTTCGTCCAGCCGTTTTGCCAGCAGTTCCAGCATGGAGGTGAACTGGCTGAACAGCAGGATGCGGTGTCCGCCCTCCACAGCAGCCGTCACCAGCTCCATGCAGGCATCCAGCTTGGCACTGCCGCCGTCCCAGTTGTCTGCCACAAGGCGCGGGTCGCAGCAGATCTCCCGCAGGCGCATGAGCACTGCGAACACCGCCATTTTATCCTCCGGCTTTGCAGCGCGCAGCTTTTCCCGCGCGTCCACCACAGCGGCAAGGTAGAGCTTGCGTTGCTGCTCGTCCAGCTCGATGCGGTGGAGATTCTCGGTCTTGGGGGGCAGCTCTTTGAGCACCTCGGACTTCATGCGCCGCAGGATGAACGGCCCGGTGAGCTGGTTCAAACGGCGCAGTGCGTCTTTGTCGTCCTCCTGCACGATAGGCTTTTCAAACCGGGCGCAGAAGGTCTTGTAAGGCGGCAGATACCCCGGCATCAGGAAGGAGAAGATGCTCCACAATTCGCCCAAGCGGTTCTCCACCGGAGTGCCGGTAAGGGCAAACCGCACTTTGCTGTTCACCCCGCACACCGCCTTGTACTTTTGGGTCGTGTGGTTCTTGATGGCCTGCGCTTCGTCCAGAATGCAGGCGTAGAATTGCTGCCCGCTGTAAAGCTCCTCGTCCCGGCGCATCAGGTCATAGCTGGTCACCACAAGGTCGGCTTCCGCCACTGCTTTGCCAGCTCTGCCCGGTGAGCAGCGTCACCGTCCACAGCCACGCAGGAAAGCTGCGGCGTGAACTTCTGGCATTCCTCCTGCCAGTTGAGCACCAGCGATGCCGGGCAGACGATGAGGCTGGGCAGGCGCTGGCCGCTTTCCTTCATGGCCAGCAGGTAGCTGAGCACCTGCACGGTCTTGCCAAGGCCCATATCGTCGGCCAGAATGCCGCCCATGCCGTAGCCGTCCAGCGTGCGCAGCCAGCGGTAGCCATCCCGCTGGTACTTGCGCAGCACATTGTGCAGGCTTTCCGGCGGAGTATACTCGCTGTCCTTCACGGCGTGAAAGCTGCGGCTGATGCGGCGGAATGCATCGTCGCGGTTGAAACGCAGGCCGTTCTGGCCCGAGAGCGCCCAGTCGAGACTGGGTGCACGGTAGAGCGGCAGCTCGGCGTGGCCGCTCTTGAGCTTGGCCCCGGAAAGTTCCAGTGTATCGTTCAGTTCGTCCAGCCCTTCCAGACTGTCGTCCAGCCGCAGCAGACGGCCATCCCGCAGGCGGTGGTAGCGCTTTTTCTGGTGCAGGGAGCGCAGCAGGTCTTTCAGCTCTGCCACCGGGAACTCGCCGGTATCCACTTCCAGATCCAGCACACTGCCGTGCACCGAAACGCCCACCGTGATGCGAGGCGGCGCGGCCTGCAGGCTGCGGAAGGCATCCGTCAGGTATACTTCACCCTCGGCCAGCAGGGCCGGCACGCCCTCCTCCAACATGCGGTAGATCTCGTCCTCGTCAGCGGTGCCGTACACTTCCTCTCTGCCGCCCACACCGGGCTGCAGATAAGAGGCCAGCAGCCGCTTTGCCCGGCTCTCGGCGCGCACATCCCGCAAAAGCCCTGCCGGAGACGGCACGAACGGCGTGACCTTATCCTCCCCGTATAAAAACTCCGCGTGTGCTTCGATGCGGAAGCTGTCCGGTGCGTCCAGATAGAACTGCACCACCGGTTCCAGCGGGATCTGGTTCAGCAGCAGACGTTCCGGGTCCACGATGTTCAGCTTGCTGCCCAGCTCCGGCAGCACATAGCTGCAAAAGGCCGTGGCATCTGCGCTGGTAAAGAACAGGCTTTTGCCGCCCAGCGCCTGCAATGCGGGCAGGATGCGGGTGCACCCGGGCCGCTGCAGCCGCCAGAGCGTATTCTCGCTGAACAGGTAATCATAGTCAAGGCCCTGCACAGCGGAAAGTGCGGGTTCGCCTTCCACCTGCACACCGCCGCGGCGGCGCTCCACGGTCATGGTAATGACGGGCAGACCTTCCCGCAGCTCGTACCCGCCCAAAAAGCCGGTATGCTCGTACAGCTGCACAAGATCATCAAAGATCTCGCCGGTCAGGATCATGCCTCCCGCCGGGCCTTGTTCGGCCCCGCCGTACACCCGCACGGCGGCTTTGTCCATGCTCTGCCTTGCGTTCACCTGACGGCGCAGCAGCTGCAAAAGCGCACGGGACTCTTCATCAAAGGCATCCCACCGGTGCACAAAAGCCAGTGCCTTGCCGTAGCTGACGCTTTTGCCCATCTCGACGGCTTCCATCAGGTTCGGGATGCTTTTTACCACATACTGCCGCCCGCCGTCCGAGATGCGCAGCCGCAGCCATGGCTGTGCGCCGGGCACGAGGGTCAGCTCCGGTTCCAGATGGGCAAAGCCGGTGCGCTGGGCGGTCTCGTCCACGCCAAGGTTTTCAAGGGCTGCTTCCTTGTAGGTATCCAGCAGCCTGCGGGCCTCGTGATCCGACACCGGCGTTTCGCCGTGCCACTTTTGCCAAACAGCATTTCCAGCCCGGAGGCATAGCTGTCCCGCCGGGCCGGTTCCGGGGCAAGGCCCGCCGCGCCGCGCACAACACCGGGAATCGCATCCGGCTTTGCCGCCGGTGCAGGGGCATTCTTTTCGGCATCGTCCAGCAGCAATGCGCCGATATGCTTGCAGTAGGTGCCCTCGCCGTTCTGGTTATACGGGCAGCTGCAGGACGCACTGACAAAGCTGCCGTTCTCCCGCAGCCATGCCTGCGTATAGTAATAGCTGCCGCCGCTGCCCTGTACCATGGCCGAAATATGGCGCACGCCGTCCTCGTTCACGGTGCAGGTGCTCTGCTGGATGCGCTTGCGGTATTTCTTGGCCCGCTCAAAAATGTTATCGCCCAAAAGCGTGCGGATCTCGTCTGCATCCATGGCTGTTTCCTCCCGGTTTGGCTGTAAAACCTTCTTATCTTATAAGAATACCGCACCCGCACCCCGGATGCAAGAGGGATCTGCCGCCCAATTTCCATACAAAAAAATCCCGCTCCTTTTCAGGAACGGGATCATTTTACGATCTTGGAATGCTGCGGGGATCACTTGACAGTCTTGCCAAGCTCAGCATCCGTCTCAATGGCGCGCTCACGGATCTTTTCCAGCGTCTGCTCACTGAGGATATGCTCTGCCTTGCAGGCATCTTCGGCGGCGGTCTTTTCGTCCACGCCCAGCTGCATAAAGAAGTGGGTCAGCAGACGGTGACGGCCATAGATACGCTCCGCGATCTCGCGGCCCGGCTCCAGCAGGGTCAGGTTGCCCTCGCCGTCCACCGCGATATAGCCGTTCTCGCGCAGCTTCTTCATGGCAATGCTGACGCTGGCTTTGGTAAAGCCCAGCTCATTGACCACGTCGATGGAGCGCACACGGCCCATCCGCTGGGTGAGCATAAGGATCGTTTCAAGATAATCTTCTGCGGATTGGTGGATCTGCATGGTATGTTTGCCTCCTGTCTGTGCCGGGATGCAAAGCACCACGGTTTCATATAGTACAAGATATCACACTTTTTGCCGATGTGCAAGCAATTCGCGGAAGTTTGTTAAAACAAACCAAATTTATCCTGCGCAAATCTGCTGTTTTGCCGTTTTTTAGTCGGCCGCGTTTTTTGCAAAGGCGATAAATTATTTTGCTTTCAGATATGCCGCCGGGCCGGACTGGTACAGGTCGCCGCCGTGGGCATCCAGGATCACCGTCAGCGGCATATCCTTCACAGTCAGGCGGCGCACGGCTTCACAGCCAAGGTCCGGCCATGCGATCACTTCCAGCGTCTGCACGCTTTTTGCCATCAGCGCACCGGCCCCGCCAAGCGCTGCCAGATACACAGCCCCGTTGCGCACACAGCTGCCTTTACAGTATCGTCCCGCTTGCCCTTGCCGATCATGATCTTATTGCCAAGGTCCAGCAGGCGCGGGCTCATGGCATCCATGCGGCCGCTGGTGGTGGGTCCCGCCGAGCCGATCACCTGGCCCGGGCGTTCCGGCGTGGGGCCAACGTAGTAGATGGCGCTGCCGGTCAGATCAAAGGGCAGCGGTTCGCCTTTTTCCAGCGCTTCAATCATCCGCCTGTGGGCCTGATCGCGGGCAGTGTACACCACGCCAGAAAGCAGCACGGTGTCGCCCGCCTTGAGCGGGGCAAGGTCCTCGGCCGTGCAGGGAGTCGTCAGTCTGTATTCCATCTTTGCCCCTCCTTACAGTTCCGCGCTTGCACGGCGGGTCACATGGCAGGAAATATTCACCGCCGCAGGCAGGCCCGCCACATGGGTAGCATCTGCTCAATGGCAAGGCCCAGACAGGTAGTCCTGCCGCCAAAGCCTGCGGGCCGATGCCCAGCTCGTTGATGGCGGCAAGCAGCTCCTGCTCCAGCTGTGCGTAATAGGGTCGGGGTTCGGCACATCCAGCGGACGCAGCAGGGCCTTCTTTGCCAGATACGCCACCTTGTCAAAGCTGCCGCCCACGCCGATGCCCAGCACGATGGGCGGGCAGGGGTTGGAGCCTGCCAGCTTCACCGTGTCCAGCACGAACTTTTTGAAGCCCTCCACGCCGTCGGCGGGCTTGAGCATTTTGATCTGGCTCATGTTCTCGCTGCCAAAGCCTTGGGTGCACCGTGATGCGGCAGCCTCGCCGTCCACCAGATGCACTGTGATGGCCGCAGGGGTGTTGTCGCCGGTATTGCCCCGGCGCAGCGGGTCGCTACGATGCTCTTGCGCAGGTAGCCGTCGGTGTAACCCCGGCGCACGCCCTCATGGATGGCAGCTTCAAAGCTGCCGTCAATGTGCACATCGGTGCCAAGCTCCACAAACACGCAGGCCATGCCGGTATCCTGACAGATGGGCAGGTTTTCTTCTTTTGCGGCGGAAAGGTTCGACCACAAAAGGTCGAGAGTGCTCTTTGCCAGCGGCCACGGCTCTTCCTGCCGGGCCTTGTCCAGCGCCGCCTGCACGTCCTGCGGCAGGCGGGTGTTGGCTTCGATGCACAGCCGTGCAACGGTATCCGTGATCTCCTGTGCGGAAATGGTTCTCATAAACGCTTCCTCCGCTTACAGACGGGCAACGCCGGTCTCGCGGGCAGCCTTTGCCACGGCATTTGCCACAGCTTCGGCCACGCGGGGGTCGAACGCGCCGGGATGATGTTCTCCTCGCTGCGGTCGGCATCGGTGATGAGGTCGGCGATGGCGTAGGCTGCAGCCAGCTTCATCTCATTGTTGATGTCCCGGGCGCGCACACTCAGTGCGCCCTTGAACAGGCCGGGGAAGCACAGCACGTTGTTCACCTGATTGGGGAAGTCGCTGCGGCCGGTGGCCATCACCCGCACGCCGCCTGCCTTGGCCTCGTCCGGCATGATCTCCGGGGTGGGGTTGGCCATGGCAAAACGATGGCATCCTTATTCATGGTCTTGCACAGCTCAGCGGTCAGGATGCCGGGCTTGGAAACGCCGATGAACACGTCGGCACCTTCCAGTGCTTCCTTCAGGCCGCCCTTGACCTGACGGGGATTGGTCACCTCACCCAGCCAGTTCTTGTGGGCTTCAGCGCTGTTGCAGCCCTTGTACAGGGTGCCGAACTGGTCCACTGCAATGATGTCCTTTGCACCGGCGGTCATGAGCATCTTGATGATGGCAGTACCGGCAGCGCCGGGGCCGTTCAGCACGATGTGCACATCTTCCATCTTCTTGCCCACCACACGCAGGGCGTTGATGAGGGCAGCAGTAACAACGATAGCAGTGCCGTGCTGGTCATCGTGGAACACAGGGATGTCCAGCTCACGCTCCAGCGTTTCTTCGATCTCAAAGCACTCGGGGCTCTTGATATCCTCCAGATTGATGCCGCCAAAGGTGGGCGCAATGGCCTTGCAGGCAGCAATGACGCTGGCTGCGTCGTGGGCATCGATGCAGATGGGGAAGGCATCCACGCCGCCGAACTCCTTGAACAGCACCGCCTTGCCCTCCATGACCGGCAGACCGGCCTCCGGGCCGATATCGCCCAGGCCCAGCACAGCCGTGCCGTTGGAAACGACAGCCACCATGTTGCCCTTGAAGGTGTACTTGTACACGTCGTCGGGGTTTTCCTTGATCTTGCGGCAGGGTTCGGCCACACCGGGAGTGTAGGCGGTGGACAGGTCATCGCGGGTGGCGACCTCCACCTTGCTTACGATGCCCACCTTGCCCTTGTGGGTCTCGTGCATTTCCAGAGCAGCTTTATTGTAATCCATTTGAATTTCCTCCAATATCTTACCGTCCTCGCCCTCTCCATTGCACAGCGATGACGGAAGGAGGAACTCCTCCAGTCTCGCATACGCTCGACAGCCCCCTCAGGAGGGGCCTTATGTTCCCGGGAAGGCTCACTTATTTTTATTGTAACAGAACCGCCCGCCCATTTCCACCGGTTTTGGTCACTTTTGCGCCTGTAGACGGGCAAAGTGATACAAACCCGCCGCAGGATTTGTGGAAATTTTGCAAAGAACTTTCCTTTTGCCGTCAGAACGTATATAATAAATGGGTATCTGTTCTGCCTGTACCGGTCTTTTGCTGTGCATCAGGCCGATTTTTATGGAGGTATTTCTTTTGAAAAACAACACCAAAAAACTCCTGTGCATCCTGCTGGCCATCGCCGCAGCGGTGTGCGTCATTTTTGCCTGTTTCATGCTGACAAAGCACAAGCAGACCGACAGCGCTTCTTCAGCTGCCGCATCCGTCTCGCAGTTTGGCTCTGTTGCCGACTTCGACTACGAGCCTTTGATTACAGCGATGGTCTGGACGAAAACGGCTATTGGAGCGGCATCAAAGCGTTGGACTATGTGACCCTGCCGGAGGACTTCGGCTCCATTGCCCTGAAGGAGAACGACCTGACCCCACCGAAGATGAACTGCAGCAGCAGGTGGACAACCTGCTGAACCAGTACACCTCTTCCCAGCCGTTACCGGC
>ENA-OQAA01000560-OQAA01000560.1-human-gut-metagenome-genome-assembly--contig:-NODE-560-length-24659-cov-5.921286_pt1 | contig 24659 bp, 36 predicted proteins | sample MGYA00242489_ERZ504515 | MGnify/ENA primary metagenome ERZ504515 (study PRJEB26092, sample SAMD00036237) | human gut metagenome | host: Homo sapiens | study: EMG produced TPA metagenomics assembly of... | reverse complement strand
TTCCTGGGCATTGGGAACACTTTATACAAAATACCGTTCATCAGACACAGAACCTGCAAACGCGTTTGCAGGTTCCGCCTGGCAAATTGCTTTGCGATGATGTTCTGGATATGTACATTGGGGAACGGGGAGTTCTCTCTTACGGGATTCAGTACGGTCCCTCTATACGCCTGGTTGTCATTGGCCTATCTGATACTGTTCGGCTCGCTGATGGCTTATTCCGCTTACGTATGGCTGCTGAAGATCCGCCCGACAACGGAAGTGGGCACCCATGCCTACGTGAATCCTGTGGTGGCTGTCGTTATCGGTGGCGGGCTGGGCGGGGAACAGATTACAGGCATACAGTTGCTCGGGCTTGTAATCATACTGGGAAGCGTCATGTTGGTTAACAAAAAAGAAAGAATCAATGAATAAGGAAATGGATATAAAAGACATGGTACCCGTGAAGACATCGGAACGCCATGTCATCCTCGATGCTCTAAGAGGATTTGCATTGCTGGGAATCTGCCTTGCCAACTTTCCGGAATTTTCGCTTTATACCTTTCAAAAATTGAGAATAACGGAGGCCATGCCTACGGCAGAAATAGACAAGGTAGTCCGCTTTCTTCAATACCTTTTTGTAGACGGTAAGTTCTACACCATATTCTCGCTGCTGTTCGGTATCGGATTCTCAATCATAATCAGCAACGCGGCTAAAAAGGGAACGGACGGATTCCGTATATTTTATCGGCGGATGATTGTTCTGGCCACCATCGGTTTTCTGCATTTGATGTTTATCTGGAGCGGAGACATCTTGCTGTTGTATGCCTTATTGGGCATGCTGCTCCCTCTTTTCCGGCATGTTTCGGACAGAGTGTTGCTGGGGACTTCCGCAGTCCTATTGCTACTTCCTATTCCGATTGATTGGCTGGCCGGTACATTCGGAGTGTCCCTGTCGGCTCCCGCAGTGCGAATGCAACAGCACTATTGCAATTTATATGGCATAACGGAATATAACTTCGGAATCTGGCTGCGTAATGCGGAAAGCTACGGAGAGGTCTTTCAATTTCTGATACAGGGTGCATGGGTACGCTTGCAGGAATTCATCGACAGCAACCGCTATTTTAAGGTATTGGGATTGTTCTTATTGGGCTTCTACATTGGGCGCAAGCAAATATACGCCAATCTTGAGGCAAATCGGATGCTACTGAAAAAAACGGTGACATACGGTTTTCTGCTGGGACTTCCCTTGTCCATTCTCTATGCCTGGAGTACGGTAAACGGGCATCCTTTCGGGACAGCTGCACACACCGCCATCTATACGGCAAGTGTCTATCCTTCAGGTTTTGCATATGTTTCCGCTATCTGTCTCCTTTACCTGCATGGTAGAGAGTGGCGCTTGTGGCGTTGTCTTGCCGCTCCGGGGAGAATGGCACTGACCAATTACGTAGGACAGTCGGTATGGGGCATGGTTCTCTTCTACGGTATCGGCTTCGGACTGGGGGCCGGCATTGGATTGACAGGAACAGAATCCATAGCTTTCTACGTCTTTCTTGTCCAGATGGCATTCAGTGTCCTATGGCTCTCCTATTTCCGCTTCGGGCCTCTGGAATGGGGCTGGCGGATGCTGACTTATGGGAAATGGCTAAAAATAAGGAAATAAAGTAATTCAATAATAATCTCACTCTAAAATATAACAATATGGATAATAGAAAATTAGGACAGCTGGAAGTATCTCCGATAGGATGGGATGTATGGGATTCAGCCACGGTTACGGACAAGTGCCGCCCAAAGCGTATGCCATAGAAGCCATCCGCAAGGCATACGACTATGGCTGCACGCATTTCGATACGGCGGAAGCTATGGCAAGGAACAATTCTACGCCGGGCATAACGAGGAACTGGTAGGTAAGGCTATCGAGCCGTTCCGTAAGGAGGTGGTACTCGCCACCAAATTTCATATTGGCGAACTCTCGCAACCGGACGAGACGAGTCTCTACCGGGAGGTGCGCCGGCATCTTGAAGATTCCATGAGCAGACTTCGTACGGATTATATCGACCTGTATTACCTGCATCGCATCAATGAGACGGTCCGGCTTGAGGATGTGGCAATTGTCATGGGACGGCTTGTTAAGGAAGGACTGATACGTGGTTGGGGATTGTCGCAAGTATCGGCCGACCAGATACGAGCTGCGCATGAGATTACCCCTTTGTCTGCCGTCCAGAACATCTATTCGATGGTGGAACGCGATTGCGAAACGGAGATTTTCCCGGTGTGCCTTGAAAAAGGAATCGGAGTCGTACCGTTCTCGCCGATTGCAAGCGGGTTCCTTTCGGGTAAGGTAACGGCACAGGAGCAGTTCGGCTCGATGACGTGCGGAAATTCGTTCCCCAACTGTCGAAAGAGAATATCGAGGCCAACCGGCCTATACTCGATTTGCTGCATCGGTTCGCCGTGGAGAAAAATGCGACCAACGCCAGATATCGCTTGCTGGATGCTCCATAAATATCCCAATGTCGTACCTATTCCCGGTTCCAAGAACCAGGAAAGGATTCTGGAGAATCTGGGGGCTTGGAACGTCACGCTTTCCGGTGATGAGTTCCGGCAGTTACAATCAGCATTGGATGAATGTAAGGTACACGGACATCGTGGGTGCGTGGAAACGGAACAGACGAGTTTTGGTAAACAATGGAGTGAAGAAACAGCTAAGTGAATTAAGCCACATTCAGTCCGGTACTGAATAATCAAGAAAAAAGGTAGTGAACTTCCTGACAAAACAAATTGAGCCTCGCAGCAAAGACGTTGCGGGGCTTTGCTTTTACCTTTACATCAAATGAATAACTTAAAAATAACAGATATGAAAACGAAACTTTTATTTCTCTTTGCATGGCTTATGTTAGCCATTACGGGCTGTTCCGCGGGCGAACCTCAAACGGAAGAATCGACAACACCTCCGGTTGAAAAAACGGAAGAGCCAGTCGAACCTTCCGGGGACAAAAAAGTGCTGATTGTCTATTTCTCCCATACGGGTAATACCCGGACGATTGCCGGATACATCCATGACACGGTAAAGAGCGACCTTGTGGAAATTCAAACGGCCGATACTTATACCGATGATTATGATACTTTGCTGGCACAAATCCGGGAAGAAGTGGCATCCGGATATTGCCCGCCTTTGACAACGAATATCGAAAACCTCTCTTCGTATGACGTGATATTCATCGGTTATCCTATCTGGGTGGAAACTGCCGCACCTCCCATCCGCACGTTCCTCACAACACATGACCTCGCGGGAAGAACTGTCGTTCCGTTCTGCACGAGCGGGACCAGCTCTGCCGAGGCAAGCTACCGGCTTGTCCGTTCCCTTTGCCCGCAATCGACTGTATTGGAGGGCATACAGATTCGTCGGGGAACGTATGACACGGCTTATGAACGGGTTATCGCGTGGTTGCAGGAAATAGGTATTGTCGAACTGAATAACGGAGGAAATGATGAAAAATAAACAAGATCTGTCACGCCGTGACTTTATCCGTAACTCCGTGATGGCGGGAGGAGCCGTGCTGCTTTCCGGTGTATTGCCATCACATGCGCAGACACCGATATTCTCTGCCGCTGAAAATTCGGATTCGCCCGAAGCCGATGAACTGCTGCGTGGTGTCAGTGACATCCATCTGCACGCAGCTCCGGATTCCAAAGCCCGTTTGGGAAATGAATTGGAGTTTACCCGCGCGGCACGTGATGCCGGCTACAAATCCATGCTGTTCAAGTCCAACGATTTCAGTTGTCATGACCGGGCTTATCTGATCCGTCAGGAGTTACAGGGGTTCGAGGTATTCGGAAGCCTGTGTATGAACCGGGTACACGGGGATAAGGTAAATGTATTCGCTGCGGAAAAAGCCGTGGCCACAACCGGCAATCTTTGTCGTTGTATCTGGATGCCGACGCAGGATGCCGTTTACCAGAATATCCGCTATCACGGCAGGAAAGAGGGTGTGCCCGTTGTGGACGATAACGGGCGTGTGCTGTCTGAAGTCGTGCGAGTCATGGAGATATGTGCCGAAGCGAATATCATTTTCGCAACGGGGCACTCTTCGTCCGAGGAGAGCATCACGCTGGCTCGGAAAGCCCGTGAGGTGGGTGTGAGAAAGTGTGTCGTGACTCATGCCAATTCCGGTATCTGGAAAATGACGCACGATCAGATTAAACGGTGTATTGATCTCGGCGCGTGGATGGAATACAGCTACATTACCAATTTGTGGGGACCGGGTACGGGACTGCCCGATTTCGAGCGGATGAGTGATAAAGAATTTGCAGACTTTGCACGTATTGCCCCGCAGCGGAGTATCATAACGACCGACCTCGGTCAGGTTGGGATACCTCACCCAGTGGATGGGATGCGCCGCTGTATTCTTGCGTTGCTGGAAAACGGGCTTGCACAGAAGTAGGTCGATTTTATGGTACGTAGCAATCCCGCACAACTTGTCGGACTTTCTGTATCTGAATAAACTTTATATGGAAACAGAACAGCATATTTATTTTTTCGAGTCAATAGATACGGTATCTCAAGCCTGTCATCTTTTTTCCAATCATACGCTGGTATATCTATACAGCGGGCGGTTGTATTTGCGGAACCAGTGCGGCGAAACGCTGAATATCGAAAGGGGCGACAGTGCCTTCATCGGACGTGACAGCTATTCGCACATCTATGCCGAGCCGGAATTGCACGAGCCTTGTCGGGTTCTGTTCTTCTCTCTTCCGCGAGAGTTCTTGTGCGAGTTTTATCATACACTCTCTCCATCCGACCGCAAATCATCGACTACGGAACTTTCGGCCCTGCACCGTCTGTCATCCATATCCGAAACGGAGAGCCTTTTCCGGTCATGGATGCCTTACATGCGGGAGGGGCAGGAAATTCCTGAAACGGTGCTGCGATTGAAAATGACAGAAGCGGTCTATGTCCTGCTGAATACGGATAAGCGGTACATTCCCACACTGTTCGATTTCGCCGGAAAATGCCGGATGGACATGTTCGATTTGCTGAACAAACCGATGACGAAAGAGATTAGATGGCAGGAATTACAATTTGAGCCTGACAGCAAATTAAATTGACCTTTATAACAAAGCCCAAGATTTGCAGTTGCCGTAATTTTGCAATGTAGATCAATTAAATAGAATAAACGATATGTATAAGAAAAGTATTTTGTCACTTATGGTTATGCTACTGTTCGTGGCGACATCGTGCAACAGTGAAGAACCGGCGGCGATAGAGCCGGGAGGAACCATTTCAGGGGATGCGGGAAAGACCCTGATCGTCTATTTTTCATGGGGAGGCAATACCCGGACAGTCGCCAATCATATCCACGACCTTATAGGTGGCGACATCGTGGAAGTGGAAATGGTCGTTCCCTATCCAGATACTTATGAAGAGGTGACGTAGATCGCACCGGAAGAGCTGGAGAGCGATTACCGTCCCGAGTTGAAAACAAAGGTGGAGAATATGGACGAGTACGACACGCTGATTGTCGGGACGCCTATCTGGGGAGGACACCTTACACCGGCGATGAAAAGTTTCCTGGCCGGTTATGACCTGTCGGGCAAATACATCGCCCCGTTCTGCACGCATGGCGGTAGCGGCACGGTTCAAAGCGTCAGCGACATCCGTTCGGTATGCCCCAATTCGACAATACTCGGAAGTCTGGCCGTATATGGCAGCCAGGCGGAAAATTCACGCGGCGATGTGGAGAAATGGCTCGAACAAATAGGTATTCTTAAAAACAACTGACATTGAATCATTTAATTAAATTATAAGCGTTATGAAAAAGTATCTGTATTTTTTGTTTGCCGCTTTTGTAGCGGTGGGATTGAGCGCCTGCTCTCCCGATGAAGACGAACCGTACGCACCTGATACCGAGGTGCCGACACCGACTCCCGATCCTGACCCGACATCGGGAAAAACGCTCATTGTGTATTACAGCTTTACAAATAATGTGCATACCATCGTCAGCGATTTGCAGACGCAGATAGAAGCCGATGTGGTACGGGTCGAACCTGCCGAAGAGGGGCTCGACTATGCGGCCAATAACTACGCAATAGGTAGTGCGCTGATTCAGGCAATCCGGAATAATCCGAATGATGCGGCATCCTATCCGGAAATCAAACCCGTGGAGGTGAATATCGCCGATTACGACCGGATTATCGTAGGCGCACCTCTTTGGTGGAGTAATATGGCAGCTCCCTTACAAACATTCCTGTTCCAATATGGTAGTCTGATGGAGGGTAAGAGCATCGGACTGATCGTATCCAGTTCCAGCAGCGGTATCAGTGGTGTCGAGTCCGATGCCCGACGGCTCATTCCGGGTGGCGACTTCCTCGAACCGAGCCTGTGGATACGTTCAGGCCAAACGTCCAACTGCCACTCAATGATTGCCGACTGGCTGAGTCAAATCAATTAAAAAAGCAAGATTATGAAACGGTTATTTATATCTTTATTGCTGTTCGTTCCGGTAATGACTTTTGCCGGATGTGGCGCAGGGGATGACAGTTCAGAAATTGATATCCCCGAAGTTCCCAATGATCCGGGAAACGACGATGATGATAACGACAATCCGGGAACGGTTACCCCCGGAAACGGAAAGATTCTGATTGCCTGGTTCAGCCGTTGGGGGAATACGAACTATGCGGCGGATGTGGATGCCACGACCGGGGCAAGCATCCTTGTAGATAAGGGAACGCGTCGTGGTACGACCGAAATGGTCGCCCGCTATATCCAAACGGCTGTGGGCGGAGACCTGCATCTGATAGAGACTTCGGAACCCTATCCGACGGAGTTCGACGATGTGCGCGACCAGAACCATGCGGAGCAGGCTGCCGGAACACTTCCCGCACTTAAAAACCGCATTGAGAATATGGACCAATACGATATTGTCTTTATCGGCTACCCGAACTGGGCATTGGATGTTCCACAAGCAATACGTTCGTTCCTGTCCTCTTATGACCTCTCCGGCAAAACAGTCGTTCCGTTCTGTACGCATGACGGATACGGAGCCGGCCGCACCTATAATTCCGTCAAAGAGGAAGCTACTGGTGCGAATGTGTTGGAAGGCATTGCTATTGAGGCAACAGACGTACCTTCCGCCGAATCGCAAGTACAGGACTGGCTTGAACGAATCGGTATCGAACGGGAAGAGTCGCAGGGTGCGTCGGTTCGTATTACTGCCGGAGGGCATACGTTTACCGGGGAATGGCTCGACACCCCGTTAGCTGACGAAATCCGGGGTATGTTTCCTCTGACTGCGACTTTGGGACGCTATGGAGGCCGTGAATATTACGGTTCTATGCCCCGGCGACCGACTAATACCGAAGAGGGGCAGCTTCGTTTCGAAAACGGTGACATCACTTATTGTCCTTCCAATAACACGATTGCCATCTTTTATGCCAAAGCAGATGACCCTGACATGGGGCAACTGACCATGCGGATTATTCCAATAGGGAAAGTTACTTCGGATTTGATGGTTTTCGATGAGATGGACAGCCGTCTGGAATTTACATTCGACAATGTACAATAACAGGAGAAGATGATCCGGAATGAGCTAATTATGTCTGCCTTCCGGGTCATTTTTATTAAAAGTAAAATAAACAAATAAAAGCTATGATGGTAACACCACTATTTATCGGCGGTATCGGCATGCAGGAAGTACTGCTGATCGTATTGGTTGTATTGCTGTTCTTTGGCGGCAAGAAGATTCCTGAACTGATGAAAGGAATCGGCAAAGGCGTTCGCTCTTTCAAGGAAGGGATGAACAATGTAGAAAAAGAGATAGACGAAATAAAGGACATAGAACAAAAAGGATAACTGATGGCTACTGAAGCGAACACACAATCTTTTTGGGAACATCTGGACGTGTTGCGGGTGGCAATTATAAAAATTGTCGCCGTAGCCGTCGTGTTCGGTATCGTGGTTTTCTTCTTCAAAGAACAGTTATTTGGCGTTGTACTCGTACCGAAGGATGACGGTTTTATTACCTATCAGCTGCTCAACCGGATGGCTGCATGGGCAGGAGGTGCAATGGAATCATTTTCCGTTCGACTTATTAATACAGGGTTAGCGCGGCAATTCATCATCCACATGAAGACGGCCCTATGTGTTGGCGTGCTGTGTGCTTCGCCATATATTCTTTATCAGTTATTCCGTTTTGTCTCTCCCACATTATACGATAACGAACGGCGATATATCACGCAGACAGTCGGAGTCAGCTCTGTGATGTTTGGATTTGGGGGGCAGCTACTTTCTGATCTTTCCACAGACTTTTCGCTTTTTGTAAACATATCAGGTAAGTGGTGAGGTGGATAATTTGATTGTGTGCGATTCGTATATCTTAACACTTTTAATGATGTGCCTTGCGATGAACATTGTCTTTGAGATCCCGATACTCTCATGATTGTTTGCGAAGTTAGTTTTTCTTTCGGTAGATTTTATGCGCCGTTATTGGAAACAGGCAGTCGTGATTATCTTTATGGTTGTTGCTATTATTACGCCGACAATGGATAATTTTATTAATAATCTCGAAAAAGAGATTGAAAAGAAATTGAAGACAATCGAATCTGCGGATTTGAATATCATGAAGAAATCTCTTGAAACCTCACAAATATTAGTTAATGCTTTTCAAAAGGTAAAAGAATTTATTGGTTCCTATACATTCAAGGATGAAGCGGAAGAAATAGATTTCTTTAAAGAAATAAAACCTCGTTTGTTCTACCGATTGCTTTCTTATTGTAAGATTTATAATATAGAAATGAATCGTCCGGTAGGAGTAGATTCACAGCGGGCTTATCTGATTGATGAAATCAAGGCTATCAACCGTTATAACGCAAAACGTTCGGATTTTGTACATTATTACCGTTCAGGCTTGACACACCTTGATTCAATTTATTATTTACGAGGACGTATTGACACGGCTCTTTATTTGGAATTGTTCTATTACGAACGTGAACCGATGTTTTCTACTAATTGCGATTTCAAGTTTGCTAGGCTGAAAGCTAACGAGATGTTGATGGTATATCTGAATAAGGAACTCGAAGCATTGGAAAATCGCCAGTTAGAGCAGTCTTTACCTCGTGTCCGTATCACATGGGTTGCGACAAAAACAGAACTTTACGAGCAAATCTACGCATGGGATAGCCGTAAAGTCTTTGGTGATATTCCTTTGGCAAAACTTTTTGACTATATCCAGACCGTTTTTAATATTGAATTGGACTCTAACCATTCACGCACATTCAGCGATATGCGTATCCGTAACAATAAGACATCTTTCTTGGATTCATTGAAAGAAGCATTAACCAAACGGATGCAAAGCTGGACACAAGGCATAAAAAGAAATAATAACCTAAGACTTTAGATCGAGTAGGTCTGGGTATTTCAGTCCAAACCTCTCATATAACCATATGTGAAAATTTCTCTTTATACAACTACTCTCATCCAAACGGTTTTAATCGGTTGGGCTTAACACCCACCATGTTGTGAATAGTCATATACTGATTGAGACGATAGCAATCCTCTCGAATCTTGCCATATTTTCTTATCTCTTTTTCCTCAAATAACAATTTCCTCATTTTTATTACCTCGTCATGACTTCCCCTTGCATGGTTCAGGGTGCGAAGCTACAGTCGGGGCCTCTAAAAATCTGCCTCCTGAAACGAGCAAGGTGAAGCCACCGACAAAGCATAAAAAAGTCAATGTTATGAAAAAGAGAACAGAAATACAGCAAGATTTGAAACGAGGCTTCGGCTCCATTCCAATCGGCATAAAAATTTTGGTGAAGTGGTTACTGGTCGGTTTCGTTGCGTATGTGGCGGTGCGTTTCGTGTGTGCCTTCGTTGGTGGTATGGTGACGAGTTTAGGCGGTATTCTGCCCACGTTGGCGGTTTTGGCGGTAGTGGTTTTCCTCATCCGTTTAAGTATGGCGCATCTTTTCCACTGTCCTTACCCTTTTTCATTCTTCTCTTTTCATCATCCTTTTTTGCGTGATACTCTGAACCGAAATATTAATCATTAAAACAATTCATTATGAACAAAGTACATTTATTGGGAGCGAACAGAAGCTATGACAGAGACGAACAGACCGTTTCAGTCAATCAAGTGGTAATGCTGGAAGGTTACAGCTACGACAGCTATGTAGTGTATGAAGTAAGCCGCATCCAGTAGGGAATAACCTATCATCTTATCAATTTGCGGACGTACGAATTTCATACTTCCGATCTTATCCGACCTTTGTCGGAAAAATTCGGGATAGGCATGTATTATGACGATGCGAACCCCAAGTTTTTAGATCTGTTGGAAACGGCTGCCCTGCTTACCAAAGCGAGGAAGAAGAAAGCGGAGAAAGAACGGCAGAGGAACGAACACACCGCAAAAATCGGAGCGGAACGCTTGCGCCTCCTTATCCCTTCGAATGCAAAAGCCGTCATTTTGTCGGTGAACTACGGGTGAGCGAGTGTGACAGCTATACGGACTACCACGACTACCGTATAGAGAGAGCCGTGATTTTAGGTTTTTCCACCCATATACGAAACCTCTTTTCCGAAATGCGTAAATATGCCGCCAATTTTAAGGGAACGGCTTATTTGGCAGAGAATGACAAGGAATACGAACACCGTGAAAATTACAGCATGGGGGGCGGTATGTATTTGGAACGCAACAAGTATAGCGGTTGGACGATTTCAAAAAGAGCGGATTTACGACCTTGAAAAGTTTATAGAACGATACACCCACACTGCAGGGGACGAAGCCAACATTTATCTGAAAGCACCTCTAAAGGAAAGCGCAGCGAAACAGCCGACAACATTCGCAGATCTTTCAACGCTCAATCTTGAAACCGTGGAATACAGCGAAAAGGTGATAGGCGTATTCGGGAACACCAAGCTGATAAAAGATGTCTTGAAAGGCTTGAACGATCTGTTTTCTGTACGAACTTCATCTACAACGGTGAAAGGTGTGCGGGATGGATATACAGCAGGAAGCAGAAAGTACGTGAGACACTCGCAATGTATGCCAACGCATAGGGACGAAAAAGGCAGGGCGGTTTGTTCCACCCTACCTATCAAAATTAATTCAATCAATATCAACCCATTAAAATTTATAGTTATGAAAACGAACAAGAATGCACGGAAGAACAACAAAGTTCAGAAATTAGAGAAAGAAACGGCAGTGAAAGTAACCGCTTTGGCAATCATCCCCAAACCGATGATATTACTTTAACCGCAAAACGTACCCACAACTGCCGAAGCGGTGGGGCAAACCATGCCCAAGACACCGCTTGCAACGGCAACGGCTGAAATAGACCTTGATATCACAGCCGTACACCCAAGTGCGGATAATCACCGCAAGACGTTCAATGACACATCCTTGCAGGAACTTGCGGACAGCATTCGGGAAATGGGGTCTTATAAACCATTGCCGTACGTCCACGCACGGCAGGCGGTTACGAAATCATCTACGGCGAACGCCACTACCGTGCCTCACTGCTTGCAGGAGCAAAGACAATAAAGGCAACCATATACGACCATATAACAGACGATGAAGCGGAGGACATGTCACTAAGCAAGAACTTACAGCGTGAGCAGGTACGCCCCACCGAGGAAGCGAAAGCCTTCAAACGCCTGCTTGAAAAGGGCAGACACGATATGTACTCACTCGTCAGCCGCTTCGGATGGAGCGAGAAGTATATCTATACACGTTTGAAACTGAACGAATTGTATGCGCCTATCGGTGAACTGCTGGATAACGGGACAATCACCGTCAGTGTGGCCGAGGAAATAAGCACCTATGAAGCCAACATCCAAAAGGATGTGTACGAGAACCACCTGAAGCAGGGCAATAGGGACGATTGGAGCGGTTACACGCTCAATCTTTTCAAGAAACATTCTGAGAAATACTACACAACCGACCTTGAACAATACAAGTTCGACAAGACGGAATGCAAGGCGTGTGCACACAACGCAGCCAACTACAACCTTTTTGCCGAACATAATGGGTGCAGACATTGTACCGTAAATGTCTGGGGGTCAAGAACGCAGCACATGTGGCAAAAGAAACGGAGAAACTATTGAAATCCGACCCGAAGCTGGTGATTGCCCGACCCTATTACGGAAGTCGAAACGACACGGCACTCCAAAAATTGGACAAGAAAGGGCATGAAATCGAGGAACTCGACTATAACGTATCGGCAAGGGAATTTCCCAAAGCACCCGAAGCACCGCTAAAGGAGCAGCTCTCCGAACCGACAGAATATGAACAAGCGGTACAGACCTTTGAATAGAAAAACGAGGAATACGCCCAAAAAGTGGAAGAACTTAACCGTAGAAAGGAAGAGGGCAGGATAAAGACGTACGTCAGAGCCCAATGTATAAGTGAATTAGGATTGCTTATATAATGAAATTGCTCTACTATTTGCAATTGTGATAAACGGTTATGTAGTTCATTTATCTTTTTGAGGTAAAAGCTATTTCCCGTAACTAATCCATCTTTCCAGCCTGAATTTGCAAAAAGATCAATCATATGTGAGTTAACCAATTTATCCTTCAAATCTTTATAGTAGATATAGTCTTTTTTTGTATTCTGTATTGTTCATAATAGTTTGCCAAATCTTTAGGAAGAATATTTAATTGTTCAATCATTTTGTTGGCACTGTTCAGCAAACTTTTCTTTTGTCACCATTCACTATAAATATCACTTGTTTCTTTATATGTTGACTTTTTCTTATTCTGATTTCTTTGGGCCTCTTCTAACTCGTATTGGACCAATATTTTTAATCCTGATGAATCTTCTATAGCTTGCAAAAAAACAAACAATTCCTTTTGGATACTTTTTTTATTCGCGTTATAGTCTTTTAGTAAAAACACATATTGATAAGTATGGTATGTTTTTTCGCTTTCTTTTTTTCAATCAACATTTTATATAAATCACTAACTTGAAAGTATTTTTGTGTCAGTAAAGTAATTTCATGGTTATTTTTTCCATAATCTATTGCATTTTTTTCTATATCTTCTACAATTGACTTGTATTTATTCATGAACTCTTTTCCTTTTTCCTGCCCAAATAAGAAATCTGATAAACTGGAACTTTTTGGTGTGTCAAGTTCTTTGCCCCGTGAAAATGATTGAATTATTTTTGCATAATCTTTTGATGCTTTATCTTTATCGGTGAGGTCAAGAGGGAGTATTTTATTTTTATAGAGTACTTTGTGAAAATAAGAAATGCGTTACCATTCTTTAAAAACCAAATCTTTTTCCTCCATGTATTCAATAATATCATCTAATGGAATGATACATTCGTCATCTTGAAAATCGATGGCATAAAGAGGCTTCGACATGGGGCAAAATCATCTTGTTCAATAGTCAGCCCTGCTTGTACAATAAAAGGGCGTGTGGCTTTAGAAGTGCTTTCAAGATAGGCACTTACTGTAACAAATTGTCCGTTGGCTATTTCTATATTAACAAATGCATATCCATAATCTAAAGATTTGCCAGGCGACCGCAAAACGAGACCATCAGGTTCTCGTCTGTCTTTGACTGGTATGGTTGCGGAACGGAAAACGGAAGAACCAACAAATATAAGTTGCAGTAAATCGGCTATAATACTTTTGCCAGAATCACTATCACCAATAAAATCAGTACAATAGGGATGAAAAATGTAATCATTCTTTTGATGGTGTATGATACCAATGGTAGACAGACTGTAAATACGAGGATATTTCTTCATGTTTATTCTTTTTTAAGCCATTCGTCTATGTGATTAATATAATCTGCAAATTTACGAGTAATACGTTGAAATTCAGGGAGATTAGTAAAATCGTCTTCTTTCAAATTTATCCATCTCAGCTTATGGAAATTTTTGAATGCGTGTTGTACTTCTTGATCAATACGGATATCATTTGTTTTAGTAAAACGTTCTTTGGAGCCTTTTGTTTGATCAGCAAATGTTGCACATGCTTTTAAGGTCGGGCATATCCATACGGATTAGAGCTACAAACTTTTTTTACAGAAATTAGTTCCATGTTATGATCGATATAATAAGCTTTGTATAGTAATAAGGCAATAAGAATATCTTCTTTGGGTAAAGGTGACCGCTCGATGGAATAATTACTTCTTAATACAGGATGGTAGAGCGCGAAATAATAATGTTCGTTTTCACTACCAGCAGGAATAATAGTTATATTCTCATGTCGTTCGAAATAGACTGTTAGATTATCTACATATTTATTTAGATAAAGAAAAAGTGTTTTATCTCCTTCATATTGTATATGAGCACCTCTTTTCAGAGCCTCTACCAATTGTGAAAACAGCTATCTATAGAAGTAAAGAGGGGGGATGGGTCTGCCAATTGAATTGTTCCGTTATAGGGAATTGGAAACTGTATTTGTTTATCTGTAATCTGGCTTTTTTCGAGCAGGAAATACAAGAACTTCTCTACTTCTGTATTAAATATGTCACGGTTGAGAGAGGCAAAAAACTGTTTTATTTTAGGCTGTATTTTATCAATACGTGAGTCTACCATTGCTAAACGGAAATGAATGCCTTCAAAATATGAGATGGCTTCGCTTATGAGATCGTCTACTTCTTCACTGTCATCGCGTACTGGATGCGAAATAAGAATATCATTCATCAGGTCAGTTTCTCGGAAGGCTGCTCTTAATTCCCTATTTTGCTGACGTATGGCATCTATTTGCTTTTTTATTTCCTGTAAAGCCACGAGCAAAGTTTCTTTATGTCTTTTGACTTTTTCACTTAAGGCTGTTACAGAACGGTCAATCTGCTGATTAAGATAGTTGACTTGCTCCAGTAAAAGAGTTTGGGGCTTAAACAAGTTTACTACTGTAAGCCAATTTTTTATTTGCTCTTCTGTAGCAGCAACTTCAAGTTTTTCATGCAGTTCCGCACAAGTTATTTCTATAAAAGTAGGATTAAAATGCTGAGATATCAGATGGTATATCTTATCACATACCTGAAAACCAAAATCGGTAAACATATAGGTTTGGCTTTCATCATTATAGATAAAATAAAATTCCTATAACTCTAGAATGTATGCGGTATAAGTTACCCATTGTAATCTTACAGGTTCACCTTTGATAAGACTTACTGCTTCAAAAGCATGATGTATATCTTTCTCCTTAAAAATTCCATGCTTAAATTCTCCATTCTTCATCCGTTCATATAACCAGATAACAGCCAATCCTTCTTTTTCTCTGGAAAAAGAAGTTCATAGACCTTTTCTATCTTTAATTGTTTGAATAAAGATTGCATTGTAGTAAATATTTAAAGTTATTTCCAAACTCAATTATTACAGACATACGCAAAATATTAGAATAACTTCATGTAAACAGGAAAATATTTAATATTTATAAGTGATTCATTTGATATTTCATTAAAAAATAAATATCTTTAAACTGTCGGAATAAGGTAAATGCCTATTAAAAGAACATAGAAATTATGTAGGTACAAAACCGAGGGCTTTTTTCGGAGAAGCTTCATAACATGCTGAATATTACGAGTTATTTCAAAATTTGTTAGTTCCGTAAATACCGCAAAATGTTGATTATTAGTAGATTATAGAGTAAATACCCAATTTTACATCTCCTTATATGTAAGATTGGGTATTTTTGTTTTTAATAAGTAATTATATCATGAAAGTAAAAAATGCTTTTATTGTTGTCTTACTAAGTGTGTTTTGTATGACAAGTTGCAATGATGAAAAGTTTGAAATTACACCTTTTCATTTAGATAAAAAATCTTATGAGTGAGATAAATGTTTATTTGAAAAATAATGAAGCTAAGGAATGTTGCTTTTTTACATACAACTATTTAGAGCATAAAATAGATGAGAATCTTATAAGTAAGGGGTGTTATAAATTCTCAGTCGGGAAAAATAATAACCCCAACCTCTCATATGAAACAATTCCATTTTTGACATTAACCTATAAAACAGACGAAGATGGCAAACTAACTAATGAAAATATTACTGCATCAGGTTATAAATTAAATTTGATAGGTTCTTCTTCTGCAACATATAGTATTATAAGTAAGTATTTAGGTGTGGATTGGGACCAAATATTAAAGTTTATAAACACACGTTCAGATATTGCATTTGCTCCTACGATGTAAATGCAAGAAGAGGATACGGAATACTCAGTGAATGGAGATGTGGCTCTATTTCCTCAAATACCTGAAAATATTTTGAAATAAGGCATTTTAAATCTTTCTCAACGTGTTAATTTAAGTAGATAAAGCGTTTATTTTAAGTAGTACGGTTTGTGATATGAGCAATAAGCAGAGTTGCTGGTTGCCCGTTCTGTACAATTAGGATATATACATTGTCTATCTCCTGTTATAATTTCTAGTATAGTTGAACATGAAGAAAATAGCAGCGATATACTTGTACTTAAAAATACAATGATCATTTTCTTTTTCATGATATCTTGTTAAATTTATATTATTGTTCAGCCTCGCAAATGACTGCAAAAATAGAAATAAAAATGCAATTCATTGACTATCAGAATTGCATTTTTGTTTTTTTGTTATTGAATATTATGTTCTTAATCCTCTTTTCGGTCTGTTTTTCCTCTTTTTGAATTCTTTGAATTTCATCTTGAACCATTCAGGTATAGGTATTCCATCAATGCATAACCGGAACTTTCTTTTCTCATGTGGGTTTCTCGTGCAATACTTTATTGCTTGTTTCCATTGTATTCAAATAATGGTTGATTTAGGTTGTTTTTTAGCGGATCAGTCATCGCTATGTCGTACTTACGTTCGATTTTATCGATTTGGTAAAATGTTAGTTTGAAATAAAAATAATCTCATGGATGGGGGTAAAATGAAACTTTGTTGTCATTCTGTAAAAAATAAGGTTATTATGATGAAAAAGATTATAGCGACACGATAGTATAAACTATAAAATTACTAACTTTAATTTATTTTTCAGTGAAAAAAGTATTATTATTTGCTGTTGTTTTTTCTTGTAGCATGTGGGCTAATGCTCAGTGTGTCACATGGGCAACCGAAGCTGGGTTATCTGCAATACAAAGAACTGGGTATGGAGAATGCTGGCGTCCATCCACTCGTTTAGGAATATCTGCAGATTATAATGTTAATAATGTGTTCTCTATGAAGTCGGGATTATATTATACTTTTAGAGGATACTCTGTAAATAATGGTGGAACATATAGTAATGGAGATGCTACATGGATAGAAAATGTTTCTCAGACAAGGCATTTTTTACAAGTTCCTATTTGGGTTAAAATCTCTATCCATAGCAACAATTCCACTAAATTTTTCTTTGAAATAGGACCATATATAGGATATTGTATCAAAAATCATATTGATAGTAATCCATATTATCTTACTATACCTTCTTCCGGTTTGGTTGAAGGATATCCTGGTGTGGGAGAAGTACGGAGGGTGGTAGCAACCAGTTTCTATATCAACATGCGAGAAATTTCGACTGGGGAATGACGTCTGCTGTAGGTATTGAAAATCGGAGGTGGACAGTTAAGCTTCAATATGAAATATCACTTGGAAAAGAATCTAAAAATGATAATATAGGTGTAAACTATAATAGTTTAACCCTCTCTGTTGGTTATAAGCTAAATGTAAAATAATAAACTAATATTTCGTTGGACTTTGTATTTGTAATTATATCGGTATTTTTTAGCATGCTTTTATACAAAATATTCTAAGAAATGCTTGGAAAAATCTCTGAGGGGATATGTGTTGATTTATTATTCTAGTTATAATATATGCCGCTGTGAATATCAGAAGAAAAGTTATTCACGGCGGTTTTGACTTTTATCTTCTTTGTATTCAACTATTCTTCTGTGTTTTAGTTGGTCTCTCAAGTTTTTTATCTATTTTTGCTGTTGGAACATAAATCAAAGTATAATAATAAAAATACATATGAAAAACCTCAGAAGAACTTTTACTGTATTGTTTGCCGCAGCTTTCAGTATGCAGATGTTGGCACAAAGAGAAGATAAGCTTATCAATCAGGATTGGAGTTTCCGTTTTTCCCATCAAGTAAATGCTAATGCTGCACGTAGGGTAGACTTGCCTCATACTTGGAATGCACAGGACGCTTTGGGTGGTAAGCACGATTACAAGAGGGGAATAGGTAATTATACTAAAAAAATATTCATCCGTCCCGAGTGGCAAAGTAAGCGGCTTTTTTTACGTTTTGAGGGAGCGAATTGCGTGAGCAATGTCTTTGTAAATGGTAAACATATAGGTGAGCATCGGGGCGGTTATGGAGCTTTTGTCTTCGAGGTAACCGATAAAGTGGAATATGGAAAAGAGAATACATTGCTGGTACGTGTCAATAATGGCGAGCAGTTGGATGTAATGCCATTGGTCGGTGATTTTAATTTTTATGGTGGCATTTATCGGGATGTACATCTGTTGCTGACTGATAACCTGTGTATCTCTCCGTTAGATTATGCATCGTCTGGGGTTTATCTCATACAGCAACAGATTACGGACAAACAGGCAGCTATTTGTGCACGCATCAATCTTTCTAATGGAACGGGAGAACTCCGAAAAGCAGTGCTCCGGTTGCAGGTTAATGATGAAAAAAAGACTGTGTATGAAACGGAGAAGGAAGTAAGTATGATTCCTCATACAGATGTACAGGTAGAGAATATAGAGTTCATACTGAAGAATCCGCGTCTTTGGAACGGGACGCAGGATCCATTCATGTATCAGACGGTGGTGACCTTGATTAAAGATGGAAAAGAGTTGGATAAAGTGGAACAGCCGTTAGGGGTACGTTATTACATCACGGATCCCGATAAAGGTTTTTTCTTGAATGGAAAACATTTGCCGCTGCATGGTGTATGCCGTCATCAGGAGAGGGCGGAAGTGGGTAATGCTCTTTATCCGGTGCATCACGAGGAAGATACTCGTATCATGCTTGATATGGGGGTGAATGCCGTTCGTCTGGCACATTATCCACAAGCTACCTATATGTATGATTTAATGGATAAATATGGCATTGTCACTTGGGCTGAGATTCCATTTGTGGGGCCGGGAGGATACGCTGATAAAGGTTTTGTTGATCAGCCTTCTTTCTGCGAAAATGGTAAGGAGCAGTTGAAAGAGATGATCCGCCAGCATTACAATCATCCTAGTATCTGTTTTGGGGATTGTTCAATGAATTGAAAGAGCAGGGAGACAATCCTGTAGAGTATATAAAGGAGTTGAATGCTATGGCACATCGGGAGGATCCTACTCGTCCTACTACTTCTGCAAGTAATCAGGATGGCGCGTTGAATTTCATTACTGATCATATAGCTTGGAATCGCTATGATGGATGGTATGGGGCCACACCGGCTACGCTTGCCACATGGTTGGATGCTACTCATAAGAACCATCCCGAAATAAAAATTGCCATCAGCGAATATGGTGCTGGTGCTAGTATCTATCATCAGCAGGACTCATTGGTACAAACTGTTCCCGGAAGTTGGTGGCATCCAGAGAATTGGCAAACAGAATATCATATTCAGAATTGGAAAATAATAAATGAACGTCCGTATGTGTGGGCTAGTTTTGTGTGGAATATGTTTGATTTCGGTGCAGCTCATCGTATGGAGGGGGATCGTTCGGGCATCAATGACAAAGGACTGGTAACTCATGATCGTAAGATTAAAAAGGATGCTTATTATTTTTACCGGGCCAATTGGAATCCAGAACCTATGATTTATATCGCAGGGCGTCGTAATGTGAATCGGGTGAAGCCGCTCGTTGATGTACAGGTCTTTTCGAATGTAGAAGAAGTGATATTGATAGTGAATGACTGTCAGTGTAGAAGGATGAAGCCGGACAGTTTGAAAGTTTGTTTGTTCAAGGAGGTCCCTCTCAGAAAAGGAAGGAATGAAATAGAAGTACGTGCCAGTGATAGTAAAAAACAATTGATAGATCGATGCACTTGGATATTACAATAAAACAATTGCCGCAGGGAGTTATACATCTATTTCTGCGGCGATTGTTTTTTATTAGTTTGATTTAACCAGTTTGTTCATCGTCTTGTGTTGATTCTACACGATCAGACTGTTGAACCGTCGTTATAGTAGTATTATTTTATCTCTATTCCATAAACATATGGGTGGTTCTAGCATCATAATGATCAAAAAAGAGGCTGTATCCCATGTCGAGTGTGGAGATGGTAGCCATATCTTCGTCTGTCAACTCAAAATTGGAAATGTCGGTGTTTTGTTGCATCCGTTCTATGTGAATCGATTTGGGGATGATGATGACGCCACGTTGGATTAACCAGCGCAGAGCGATCTGTACTATGCTTTTCCCATATTTGCTACCGATTTCGGCAAGTATTGAATTCGTGAAGAAACCGTTACGGCCCTCGGTGAGCGGTCTCCACGACATGATGCGCGTGCCGAACTCTTTTGCGGTTCAGTCTGTTGGTTGAATACGTGTGTTTCCACTTGATTCACAGCTGGAACAATCTCCATGTTGTTAGTGATATAGATGAAATGATCAGGGTAAAAATTTGAGACGCCTATGGCGCGAAGCTTTCCCTCCTTATATACTTTTTCCAGTGCGCGGTATGCACTGTATCAGTCACAGAACGGCTGATGCAGGAGCATTAGGTCAATGTGGTCGGTTTGTAAGCGGTCCAAACTTTTGTCGATAGAGGCTTTCACTTTTTGTAACCGTAGTTGGAAATCCATATTTTTGATACGAGGAAAATCTCTTTGCAGTCGATATCACTTTTACGTATGGTATTACCTACACCTTCCTCATTGTGGTATGCTTGTGCTGTATCGATCATGCGATAACCGATCTATAAAGCACTGCTTATACAACGTTCGTATTCGTTCGGAGAAACTTGATAGACGCCATAACCTATCTGGGGCATTTCGACACCGTTATTCAATTTTATTGTATTCATATTCTTGTTATGATTGATTATTTTCTTCTATAAAATTACACTTTTTCTTTCAGGAAGTTGTTATATAAATTTCTGTTTCTATTGTTGTTTTTGCGGATAGAAGTAATTTTATATTCAAAAACTGAAAAAATGTAATTCAATCCGTATTTCTTGTAAATATAACATAGGCAAGTCACGCTAATTTTGTACTGTGAAACTATTAAAAACAGATTAGAAATATAATATGGAGAAGAAGTTTATTGCAATGCTAGTGTGTGTGGCTTGATGGGCTGCATCTTTGTTTCCGCACAGGATATTTGTAAAACTGTCGCTAATGTACCGATGGTACAACTCAATAATGGTGTGTTGATGCCGCAATTCGGTTTGGGAACTTTTATGCAATCATCCGGTTCTATATGTGAACAATCGTGCCTTACTGCTTTGAAGATCGGTTATTGACATATCGATACTGCTCATGCACAATGATGAAGCCGGAGTGGGACGAGCTGTAAAGGAGAGTGGTATTTCACGTGAGAAAATTTGGATCACCTCGAAACTTTGGCCGACCGAATATGGCGAAAGTAAGACATTAGAGGCTATAGATAAGATATTGGAACACATGCAATTGGATTTGTTCACCAGCCAGCCGGCGATTTTGTGGGTGCATGGCGTGATATGGGAAAAGTACGTGCATTGGGAATCAGTAATTTCGATGCAAATGACGAGGCGTTCGAGAAAATTATGATCGAATCGCGTGTAAAACCCGCAGTATTGCAGATCGAATGCCACTCTTACGCTCAACGGTTGGCCATACGCGACAAGGTAAAACCTTATGGTATTCACATTACTTGTTGGTTTCTGTTGGGTGGTGCGATGTCTAATGGTGCGTTGTTCAGTCTGTCATCCGATAAATAGCCAAGGTACATGTAAATCTCCCGTCCAGATAATTCTTCGCTGGCATATTCAAGGAGATTTCTCTGTCATTCCCGGAGCATCGAACCTCGATTATATCAAGGAGAATATTGCCATTTTTCGATTTCGAACTGAATAACAAGAAAATGGAACAAATGTGTTCGCTCAATAAAGAAAAACGCTTTTTCAACGCTACGCAGGAAGAGGTGGAAAAGATGGTATGGAATACAGAACATTAGGACTGAGTGGATTGAGGATATCGGCCGTCGGTCTGGGCTGCATGGGTATGAGTCATGCCTACGGTGCGCCTGCCGATAAGTGTAAAATAACGGAACTATTGACCGATGCCGTAGATATGGGGTATACTTTTTTGACACGACCGAAATGTATGGTACACCGGACAGGTCGAATGGTAATGAAGAATTGTTGGGAAAAGCGTTGCAGTCGTTCCGCAACCAAATTGTGATAGCCTCAAAATTCGGCATATAGTTTGATGGTTTTGGCGTAGCCGGTACACATGTCGTGATTCCCGATTCGCAGCCTTCAGTTATCTACAGTTCAGTTGAAGGATCACTCCATCGTTTGCGTACTGATCGTATAGATCTGTATTATCAGCATCATATTGATCCGAAGGTTGAACCGGAGAAGTAGCAGGAGTAATGACCGATCTGATCCGTGATGGGAAAATCCTGCACTGGGGCATTTCAGAAGCTATTGAAGAGTATCTACGTCGCGCTCATGCAGTTTGTCCCGTTATTGCTGTGCAGAACCACTATTCGATGATGCTCGCCAATACGAAAAATGTTCCCTCTCCTTGAAGAACTAGACATGGGCCTTGTGGCCTTCTCGCCACTTGCAAACGGGCTGCTTACGAAATGTTATACTGCTGAAACACGATTTGATGTTCGAATGGATTACCGTGCCGTTATGCCTCAATTCCAGATGAAGAGTTTTGAGCAGAATGAATCGTTGTTTTCTCTTATTGACCGTTTGGCGGAAAAATACCATGCCATCCCGTCGCAAATCGCGCTGTCGTGGACGATGAACAAACGTCCATGGATTATACCTATTCTAGGAACGTGCCATCTGTGCCGGCTTAAAGAAAATGCTGGTGCTGCTGATGTTCACATGACTGATGAAAAAGTAAAGGAGATAGATATTGAACTTGAAATGATGGAGATGAGCGAAGTGTTCGGAGGATCGCCCATAAAAAATAACTATTCCATTGTAGAATTGTTAAAAAATGTAAATGCAATGGCTTTATAGCAGCAGTCGCTTGAGATTCTGTATTTATGGTTATTTCTGTTTTTATTAAGCAAACGGTATAAAAGTATGGAAGAGTGTAAAGATATTATGGTAATCGATTGGGCTACCCGGATTCCGACCGATGCCGAAGAGGAGTATTTGTCACATTTGTTCTGTTTGGGAGGGGGATGTTGATATCGGTTCAACGGAATGGATTTTGAGTTGCATGCTGGCGATCTGTCGATTATCCGCAAGCGGAAAATGATTGAAAATATAGAAGTTTCAATGGATTTCTGTGCCAAGATTATCTATGTGAAGTCTGGATTTGTTGAACTATGTAACCTTAGAGCAATTATGGAATGAAAGGACAACTGGCCTTTTCCTCAACTCTGTCATGCACCTCTCGCTTGAACAGCAGATTGTCTGTCGTCGAGATCTTGAACTGCTTGAGTTGTGTATCAAGGATACTGAACATCGTTTCTACCGTGAAATGCTTATCAACGCCATGCAGACGGCTATCCTTGATTTTTTCGATTTTCATGCTCGTATCTATGATGAAAGCGACATTTCAACACAGATGCCTCCATCATACATCGTTTCTTGAGAATGCTGGAGGATGGTACATACCGCGAACACAGGGAGGTATCTTATTATGTCGATTGTTTGTGTATTACGTCGAAATACTTGTCGGAAGTGTTAAAAAAGGTGAGCAGATATGCCGCCAACTATTGGATTAACCGTTATACAATATTTGATATTTCACGCCTGTTGAGTGATAAGTCATTGTCGTTCGTGCAGATTTCCGATATGTTCAGCTTCTCGTCACAAGCCTATCTCAGCCGTTATGTACAACAGAATCTCGGTTTCAATCCGACGGAGTACAGAACATAAATCTATTCAATCAGACGTTACTGATGATAGTTGGTAGCATTGCTGATATCTTATTATACAACGGAACAATGTTATAGCCGTGTCACGGGTACACAGGACAAGGAATTGACTTTTATTTCCGATGCAACACACATCAAAATCTACTACGTGCCGGAGTATGTGGGTACGGCAGTTAGGGGGGAATGGAGTTTTTCGACAAGGAGTTGTAACTTTTCGTTAACTTTTTCAAACACGACATATTGACTTATGTTGCGACAGATGAAGAATATGACAATCAATAGTTCAGCGTGATAGCATGTTTTCCCAATGATACTTCCGCACCAGAAACAGAACAGTTAACAATGCCCGAAAAGCTAGGAAGTGGAGAGAACTGGAGTGATTTCGATTATCCGGCTGAAAAAAGTAAGATGCTTGTGGCTTACTTCTCCGCGCAGGGACACACAAACTGTGGCCGAACGTATTGTGGAGCTTACCGGTGCAGATGTACTGCATTAAGGTTGCCGGACTGTATGCCGTCCATACAATGACAACAACTTGTTCCGGGCTTATAACAATTTGTAATCAGGTATGTCTGATTTGCCCGATGTGGAAACGGTAGCGTAGTATTATATGATTTTTCGTTGATTCGTTTTGCTAGTGGTACCAACCTGTGTAGCCTATACATTTCTTGAGATATACGATTTGAAAGAGTGATTGGTGATGC
>ENA-OQAA01000559-OQAA01000559.1-human-gut-metagenome-genome-assembly--contig:-NODE-559-length-24670-cov-1.996251_pt1 | contig 24670 bp, 28 predicted proteins | sample MGYA00242489_ERZ504515 | MGnify/ENA primary metagenome ERZ504515 (study PRJEB26092, sample SAMD00036237) | human gut metagenome | host: Homo sapiens | study: EMG produced TPA metagenomics assembly of... | reverse complement strand
CGAAAAAAATGGGTAAAACACTCAAGAGTTGCTCTTAAAATAACAAAATGTGCATATTGGGTGAATCTCAAAAACTGCCAGCCTACAAATAATGGCTCCAATATTACAATCGCTATACCAAAAGACAATATTTTATCTTGTGAGAATCTAAAAAAATTAATGATAAAAGTATCAAAGGAGGAAGAATTATGAAAGATTTGCATAAAGCAATAGACCTTATTTCTGCCGAAAGAATTCTTAAGGTTGTTTCCTTCTTGAAATGGGAGGAACTAAGTACTTTGATGAATGGTCGAGTTAGACAGTTCGTTTCTCCAGATGATGAATATACCGCATTGATTCCACTTTCAAATGAATTTTCTGATTATTATAAAGTAATTACAGACACATTACAATCTATAGCTTCATATGAAAACAGAAGCTTAGAATCATTGATAAACAGGATATTAAATCCTTCTTATGACATTCTAAAATGGCGCATAGCAGACAATTATACAAAAGAAGGTAAAATTCCTTTTTTTAAAATGACAGAAGCTATTGATAATATTAAAGATATATTAGCCATATCATGTCTCGACACCTTATCACCTTCTAAATTTCATGCAAAAGTTTATACTAATGATGTAAATGATAATATATCAAACTATTCATTTGGTCAAACAGAAATAGGTAGTTACATTCTTAATATTCTGTGTCCTTTAGGCAATTATCACTATGAGATTTTTGAACCTACTGAAGAAAATATTCCCTTAAACAGAAAAATTAATATAAAGCTGATTTCTTCTATATATAACATACAAGAAGACTTAAATGCAGACAAATAAAACAAGTTTGACGAAGAAGTTGATCAGGGAATATACAGTATCAATTTCTTAGATTCTTTGATGAGTATTTATGAAGATACTAAAGATACTGAAATGAATATTATAGTCGATTGGTGTAAAGATGTAAAATTTATTGATAATTTCTCATTAACAAAAGTAAAATTGGAACCAAATACATAGAACAGGTATGTGATGTGGTAGAAAAATATCGACCAGCAAAACAAGAAAATACGCAAAAGATTTTTTATGGCAAAATTTCTAGCATCGGAAGTAACCCAATGTTAATGAAAGAGAGCATGTTGAAGTTCAAGTTGCTGTTATTGGAGATGATAACAAAACAATGAACATAAAAGCGAAACTTAATTATCAACAATATTTTTCCATAGTAAATAGTGCTTTTGAAGAAGGATCAAATATAAGAATCACTGGCATATTCAGTCTACAGGAAGAGCAAAAAAAATGGAGAATGCATCAATTGAAAAATTGGATTAATGAAATAAATATACATGAATAAACTCATAAATTTTTCTAACTCAAATCATCTTGGCATTTACCTTAAATGCACAGGATATAACAAAATATACCACAACGAATCTAAATATGCGCTTTAGAGCTGATTCGTTGTCAAAGGTGCTAACAGTCATACCTAAAGGAACACCAATTACAATCGCTGAAGATTGCGATTGTAATTGGATACCCGTTGTATATAACGGTAAGATTGGATATGTTTCTACAAAATACTTATCCAAAGAAAAACCTTCTCTTAGTGCTCAAAGTGAAATAAAGTACTACACTAACTCAAAAGGAGAAAGAGTGCAATCACCTACTAAGTACAGTTCTGCTCCTGCTGGCGCAACAGCTTTATGCAGAGATGGGACATATAGCTTCAGTAGAAGTAGACGGGGAACATGTTCTCATCATGGAGGCGTTAAGAAATGGTTGTAGCAATTCAACGAATTAAAGAACAAGCTAAATATCTAAAATTATGATTGATTTTTTAACCATCGTGCTTCTTGTATTCGGAGTATTACAAATTGTCTTATTCTTCAAAATATGGGGGATGACAAATGATATTCGAGAGATGAGAAACAAATATCTCAAAGATGAAGATGAAAAAGTACTAGAAGAAGTAACTAACAACCCGTTGCCTAGAATCAGTAATGAGTCAAAAACGACAATGTGAAGCCGGACGATTACTCCCTGGCTAAATCACCAAATTCGCCCTAATTTGAAAATCAAATTAAGCCGGGCATCATTTCCCGGCTTTTTCTTTAAACACATGATCTACTACTTTATTAATAACATTATCCACCCTGCTAAAATCTAGCTTGACATAGGTATCCGTGATATCGTGCCCCGATTCATGGGTAAGGCAAAGCGCGATATCATCCATGCTAATATCGCATTCATTACGAGCGATCGTAGCGAATGAATGACGAGCCGCATAATAAGTCAGATTCGGCAAGGACAACTCTCTCCTTAACACGGAAATGCCTCTTCTCACGGCTTGATGGAATGCCGGCATATTCGAATACATCTTATAGAAGCAAAATCCCCTTATGCCATCCTTATCCCTATATTTCTCTATTATATCTGCGATTATCGGATGCATCATCAACGACAAAAACGGCTTGTCTTTTTTATGGGTACGTGTCTTTTTCCTCGTATACTCTACCCTGTCCCCAAACGGCCCACAATCATAGATATCCGCCAAGTTCATTCCCGCCAAGAAAAACGACATCAAAAAGAGATCCCTTGTCATTTCCGGAACTTCTTTGTCCGAATGATAGTCAAAGATTTTTCGGATAGTCTCTCTCTCAACCGCCCTCTTAGAAGTTGTTTCTATTCTGGGAGGGGAATACACCTTGAAAGGATCATTTTTTATAAGGATGTCTCCCACATTATAGTCGTTGTATTTTTTCTTTGCAGCGTTAAAGATAATAGAGAGAGCCCCCATGTAGGAATTGATACTATTTTCACTTAATCCGCATTTTTCTTTGTCGGCTTTCTTGCTCTTCCGATTAGTTGTCCGCAACCAATCCTCGTAATCCTTTAACAACTTATGGGTAAGCTTGCTTATAGGAAGAGACGGTTTCCCTGTTTTCTCTACCACATAATTCGTTAACGCATTTATTCTCGTGACATTATAAGCTTTCGTGGATTCATTCTTTATCTTATCCTTATACTCATTGGCGAACCGAAGAAAGTCAATCTCACTACCGGCATCCAATATCTTCAAGACATAATCCTTCACCTCCTTTGCCGTATCCATTTCAGAGATGATTTCTTCTTTCTCATTCAGGATAGCACGAATCTTCCTTACTTTATCATTTAGCTGTCCTCGATAGAGCTATCCGTTACAGATCCAGAAGAGTGCCCTTTTCGGAAACGAACACATTCCGTATTAACCCCAGAAGGAATGTAAGCGGACAGGCTCTTATGTATTATCTGTATCTTGGGGTTGTATGTCCCATCGGATTTCTTATGATGCTTGAAGATTACCCATTGTACCGTAGCCATAATCGTGTAAAAGTTTTTTGTAAAGTATTTGTAAAGTTGAATCCTTGTTTTGAGCAAACAAAGTTAGACAGAAACGATGTATAAAACAATACTAATACCCTTAAATACCTTTATCCATGCGGAAACAAATAAAAATCCGCATCCAGCTTCACAGCTACATGCGGACCAAACAAATAACAAACTCTACTTATATGAAAAAACAAATACTACTAACAAATTATTATACGATGACTACTATCAAGGTGACTTCTGAGTCATTTTATAGTATAACAGAAGATTGTTTGAAAAGGTTCACCAGTAATTTCTTTTAGGCTGAGAGTTTTTCTTTTTATCGACTGTTTGAATATAAAACATTTCAAGCTGCAAATTGTTTTACAAACAAAGATAAAATGATGATTGATCGGTTTGAGGCATGATTAAGAAGTTACTTTCTATATTATTGTTTATGATAATGCTCTTTGCCTTCCGGATGAATGCGGAAGCGGATGAGGAACACTTTTCTAACGGTTCCTATCGTTAGCGCACTAGGATTAACATTAAATGAAAGCGCTTCCGACGCTATGGTTGGTGGAGCGGTTACCCAAAACGACAAATTTCAAGTAAAACACGGCGATTACTCCTAAATATTTAGGGATAATCGCTTTTTTATGAATAGATTTCAAGTAAAATTAGGACATTTATCCAATTATATCCGTAATTTTAGCCCAATTAAATCAATAGCAATTATGGAAAGAATCGTTAATCATCCTATTTTAACAATTCCACAAGAGGGAGAACACACTTTTTTATTCAATGGCAAACCCGTAACGGGAATGAAGGGTTTTACCATCGCCGCCGCCTTACATCAGGCCGGCTATCCAGTACACAGTCATAGCGTAAATGGCCGCAACCGTTCGTTGAATTGCGGTATCGGTAAATGTGGCGCCTGCGAAATGCTGGTAGACGGAGAAGTAAAGCGTATCTGTATTACGAAAGTAGACAATGTAAAGGAAGTATCGGAAATAACAGTACAGAATTATACGACAGATTCCCAAATAGAACCCAGAGAAGAACCGGTAGAGATCTATCGAACCGATGTGGCCATCATTGGTGCCGGCCCCGCTGGATTAGCTTGTAGGGAAACCTTAAAAGAGCTAGGCTTGAACAGCATCGTAATCGATAGCAATGATAAGATTGGCGGTCAATTCTTGATGCAAACCCATGCATTTTTCTTTTTCGAGAAAGAGCGGCGCTTTGGCGGTATGCGTGGTTTCGATATAGCGAAAACTTTAGCCGGAGACGACCACTCTGGTATTTTCTTACATTCTACGGTCTGGGATATCCTACAAAATAAGCGTATCGCCGTAAAAGACATGCTTAACCATAAAAATTTCTATGTAGAAGCTCAAGCCTTGATAGTCGCTACTGGTGCGGTTCCTTTTATGCCGACCTTCGAGAATGATGATGTGCCCGGAGTTTATACAGCGGCAGTCGTACAGAAAATGATGAACGCTGAATTCACGTTACTCGGCAAAAACATATTGACAGTAGGCGCCGGTAATATAGGTTACCTAACGTCTTACCAATTGATGCAAGCCGGAGCGAAAGTCAAGGCTATTTTAGAGCGATGCCCCATGAAGGTGGATTTCCGGTACAAGCGAATCGAATTCGCCGCCTTGGCATACCTATTTATACCTCTCATATGCTTTTGAAAGCCATTCCAAACCAGGATCGGACAGGTATCACCGGCGCGGTTGTCTGCGAATGCGAGAACTTCAAGCCAATCCCGGGAACAGAGAAAGTGATTGATGGTATTGATGTTATTAATATATGTACAGGATTGATTCCCGACAACCAATTGCTAACCAAAGGCCAATATACATTTGGAAAACGTTGTGCCGGCGTAGGTGATGCCGTACGAATCGGAGAAGGTACTACCGCCGTACTAAGAGGAAAGCAAGCCGCTTATGAGATCGCCCAAGAGCTAGGCGTACGTTTCAACTACAACGATTACTTACAAATATCTAAGGAATACATCGACTCCCAGCAACATCCGATCCGCATCAAGGAAGAGTCCCCAAGGCCCACTCCCGAACGTCAAGCCCAACGCCCTTTCGTTCGTTTGGATTGCCTATACGGTTTCGCTTGTAACCCTTGCTCTTTCGCTTGTCCTCAAAAGGCGATCACCAAAAGCTCCACCAGCGTAACGCCCGAGATCGATTACGAAAAATGTACCGGCTGTATGCAATGCGTATCCCATTGTCCGGGGCTGGCTATTTTCGGCTACGATACCCGGAAGCAAAACTTATTCTTACCGGTAGAATACGAGGTAGAAGAAGGTGCCGAGGTGTGGCTCGTCGATGATAACGGGAAGAAACAAGGCGAAGGTATCATTGAGAAAGTATTAAAGAAGCCGACAAAAACAAACGTGGCCCGTGTGAAAGCGGCAGGAATGGAAAACGATGCCTTATTGAATATCACAGGATTCATCGTAAAAGAAAACTATCCGGAGGAAATCGACTTCAAGCAAGAGCCGGAGTGTGAGTCGGAGACCTATGTTTGCCATTGCGAGGACGTATCTTTGGACGAGCTACTTTCCGCCATTGGGGATCGTAAATATATCTCCGTCGACGAGGTAAAACATATCACCCGCCTAGGAATGGGGCCATGCCGGGGAAAACGCTGCATACCCCGCCTACGCATGAAACTAAGGGAAAAAGGTATCGAACTGGTAGGCGACGCTACCCCCCGTGCTCCCCTATCTACCCGCTTCGTCCTAGGGGAAATGTATCCGCAGCGTCAGATAGCGGATACCTATAAAGTAGATTCCGGAAAGCAGGTTCGTAAGACGGAAGTCTTAATCGCCGGCGGAGGTATAGGTGGTAGCGCATTATTCCGTTATTTTGCGGAAGCCGGTAAAAAGACCGCGCTTATTAATGCGGATCGAGGATCATCATGGCGTAATATCGGTGGTGGTCGTCCAGCGTTCTCGATCCCCGAATTAGCGGAGATCGCCCGTAATAACCAAACGATATTCGAGGAGACACAAAAAGAATACGATATCCATTACCGTGAGATACGCTATATCACGTTCGCCCACGACGAGGCTACCTACAATGATCTGGAACGTTCCTGCGGTTGGTCCAACGCTTATTTGATCGACAAGAAAGACTTCCAGAAAGAGGTGTCTCCCTACTTCAACACGAACCAAAACACCTATTTCGCCGCACAAATCTCCCAGCATTGTTGGCAAGCTACCCCGGGGCGTGTGATAGACTTTATACGAAACAAAGGCAAAGAGCGGCAAGGTGAGGTTTTGGAAGACACACACCTAGTGGAAGTACACAAAAACGGTGGAAAATATCACGTCTTATTATATACGCATGATAAGCGATACATCGAATACGAATGCGATCATTTCGTGAACGCCCTCGGTTATAGCGCCGAGCGTTTCGCCCGCATGCTAGGCCTTTACACCGGCCTCTATCCGGTCAAGCACCAAGCGTTGATTACCCATCGCCTACCGAATCTGGGTAAAGACGGGGATATCCTCGATATGTTGATAGACCGCCGGAAACGTAACGACTTCTCCGCTGTCTACGGTCAGCAATTCGCCGAGACCGGACAGATTATCGCTTGCGCCTCCCCCGCTGTCGACGCTAAAGCGGAGATCAGCAATTTTGATGAGTTGAAGTTTAATACCCGTCGTTTCATGGAGATCATCTCCGAGGTGTTCTGCGATTGGATTCCATCGTTAGCCACAGTACCCGTACAAGCCACATGGTCCGGTTATTATGTAGAGCCTCGCTACATTATCGATCCGGATAACGGACTATTCGTCGGTTTGCAAGGTCACGGCTTCATGCTCGCTCAATACTTGGCTAAACTATACGTAGATAAAGCGTTAGGCCGTACCGTTCCGGATTATATGGAGCGATTGAGGCTCGATGGAGACGGAATTAGTGAGAAAGCTTTCAAATAAACTATAAATAAAACAAAACCTCCTCCTACCACAATTGGTAAGGGGAGGTTTTGATAAAACCAATCTTTTCTATTTTTGTTATTCTATATCCATAAATAGTAATCATATGAATATAGAAACAACAGACAACTCCCCTTTGCTACAGGAATGTATAGAAGAATTGATCAGTAGTAAAATCGATGAGGGGAAAGGAAGAACCGCTGGGAATTATCGAAGCGCATGGAATAAATTATCCACCTTTTTAGGTCCGAGAGTAACGGAGTTTACATTTGCCGACTTAACGACCGATTTTCTTCATCACTATCTTTTATGGTTGATGCAAGGGGAAGACGGGAAACAGGCTCCCTTGAAACCGGGTAGTTTGGACTTCTACATTCGTAATCTAAAGACAATGTACAACAAGATCGCTCAAGATAAACAAATGGATGTTCCGAGAGAAAGCCCGTTCTCCGGCCTGCAGATAAAGGTCCCACCCACCCGGAAAAGGGCTTTGCCAAGCCTCGACCTACAAAATCTGGCGACTCTTGAGCGGCCCAAGAACCCACACGCCTGTACGGCCCTTCACTTGGCTCTTTTCTTATTTTACGCTAGAGGTATGTGCTTCGTGGATGTCTTTAATTTGCGACACAGCAATATAAACGATGATTATATCCACTACGTACGTAGCAAGACTGGCGTAGCGATGCAAGTAAAGATCACCCCCGAGATGAAGAACATCATATTCTCTTATCGGCGTTTCAATAACCCGTGGATATTCCCTTTCTTACACGAGAAAATCAGCGGAGAGGGAGAAGTCACGGCCCAGTCCGCGCTTCGGAGAGTGAACCGCCACTTAAAGAAAATGGGAGAGCAATTACACTTCGAACAGCCATTCACTACCTATGTGATGCGGCATAGCTGGGCTCCATGATGCTGGAGGCGAATTCGGAAATCGGCATTATCAGCCAATCCTTAGGACATATGTCCCTACGGACTACCGAGATCTATCTTGGCCGGATATCAGTATCTAAAATAGACAGGGCCTCCGATAATATGTTGAATAATTTGGTTCGCGGCTCTTCCTCCCGGCAAAGAAGTAAAAATAAGGTGATGGCTTTAAGAGACAATCCTCCTATACAAATAAAAGAGACAATCGGCAAGAAATGCAAGAAGCTCATTTCCTCGATTGCCTCTAAGTTATTCTCATTTATTTAAAATAGTTCATGCAGAATGCCAAAGGGTAGATTCGTCAAGGCATTCCTGCACAGCCCTTAGAATGGATACTATTTCTCTTCACCAAAATTAACGGTATTCTCGACATTGTCCACATCATCAAAGACAGCCACGTTGCCGTTTGTGATCGTTACACGGAGGTCGGCACTATTAGGGCCGGCGATATTCACCGTCAGCTTATAATGATAATCCCGATAGATATTGTAATCGGTCACCAAGTCACCCCCAAGATAGAATTTATACTCTACATCGATCGGCGAAGAGTATGCTCCTCCACCCAAAGGATACTGATATTGCCCTCTTACCAATAGATAAGTGCATCCTTCCAAAGATCCGCCAGCCCCCGGTCCCATATCCTTCTTATTCTTCTCTTGCGCCGTGGTAGCTAAACCTGTACCCCGGATATTTTCCGCCATATAGAAAACTCCTTCTTTCTCGCCGAGTGTTATTCCTGATACAGGTATCTCCTCCGTATAGAAATTAGTAGATAAAGGACTTGAAATCGTTGGATATGTCGAGTCGTCATCATATAGCCGGGTTACTTTAGGTACATTTGACATAATAACTGGTTTCGTATCAATTAACTTAAAATTACCAGAGGCCACTGAAGAGTTCACGGTCACGGTCACTTTCGCGAACGCCTGTACATACGGGATAATACGACCAACTTCATGTCAGCCTCTGAGCTAGAGGGATCCTTCGTATAGTCGGTCGGTCCCGAAGATAGTATATTAGTACCTGTTGGAGAGCCATCTGATGAATAAATAATACTTTTCGTTTTAGCCATCAATTCTGTTACAGAAAGGGACGTAGGGATACCACCTTCTTTTACAAATAACTTGGCGGTAACCTCCGTCGCATTCATATCCTCCGCATTTACGATGATATAAAACTCACTAGTCTCGTTCTTGAAACGCATATCATCCTTACATTAATTGAATCAATAACTGGTCATAGGTAGTGCTACTACTTCCCGGCACAGCCGTTATGCTATTCCTATCGGCAAAGACAGCTTTCAACAACTCGGTTCCATACCTTTTTTAAACTGTAAAATCCATACGTTATTATATATTAGTATCTCCCAATTTAAGAATTGTCGTTTCCGTTCCCGCTTTCGTCTCTACATCAATCGTACCCGGTACCCTTAACAGGAACTGGAAAGCACATTCCTCCCCTCCTTCGGATGTTGATGGTATCATTTCCTCATTACTACATGCCCCTAGCAGCAAGCATAGTATACAAAATAAACTTATTCTCATTTTCAGTTCCTCCTTATTCCCCTCCAACGGGATCCGTCACATTTTTTATTTCCGTGAATTCCAATATGCCCAATGTCAGTTCTGTTTCTTTAAAATCCCCAAAGAACTTCAAGGTAAATTCAAAGCTATAGGACATACCGGGCAAGAAAGTCTTACGAGCGGTAGCATTGAATACAAAATGACCGGGCACAGATCCACCATTTCCATTTTTATCATAATCTACCGTTAAATCAATTACAAACTGTAATTCCGACCCGCTTAAAGGCAATACGATTTTACGTGGATCTGAGGTATGAGGCAGGCCTACAGCTACGGAATTATTGAAAGAGCTAAAATCCACTCCGTTGTTTTCATTCGCAACTCCATCCGAATACCATGCATTATCCCCTAGCCGATAAGTTCTTGAATCAGATAAGTTTTTCATCGTTATAAAGTTTACACGCAAGCCTTTTACAGTAACAGGAGATACACTAGCCGCTTTTACCGACACCGCTACTTGCGAGCAAAGCCGCGTAAATGGATTCGTCAAGGTAACCGACATCGTGTTTTGTCCCGCTTTCTGGGGCTGGACAGTTATATTGTTCATGAACGTATACATAAAATCTTGTTCATTTTGCACGGTCACCAGATTTCCATCACCCAATTCCGGCGCATTCTCCTCATTGTAGGAAGTGAAATAAAGGTTATATACACCCCGATACAAAAATAGGGCCTTGCCCGATTGGGCGGTGACCTTGCCATCCGCACCCACCACATAAGTACCTTCCGCCGAAGGAGTACCGGTCGTCACCAGTCTCAGTCTTAGCACCGATCTCACTCTCAGTCTTAGTCTCCACCTTGAAAGCATAAACTTTAATCAACGCTTTATCATTCAAGGCTGAAACGGCCGCAGCCTTGGTTACGTTCGCTTGATAAAGATCGAACTCCAAGGCAACCTTATCACCTTCCCCTTCTTCCCAAAAAGATTCCTTTTGGCAACCCACCAACGTGACCAAAAGCCATAGACTTACAAAACTTAATACATATCTCATATCTCCTCCCTTCTTATTTAAATACCCACACTCGTATTCTGATCCGTACTATTTTGCCAATCGTATACGGTTACGCCCTCGAATGTACCTTCCATCTTATCAATACGTATCTTATAGACATAATGATAACCCGCCAACCATTTCACCCCGCTTTCGGAAGAAATAGAGGCAGTCTCAAACTCACGTTCCACCCCGTCTACATCCACTGTCAAAACGGAACGACAATACTTGCTCGGCAGCGTCCATCGGGGCTACGAGACAAGATATGTTCGGTTGCGTCAACGAGGTTTCCAATATTTTCGAACCGGTCAACTCTATCGAGGATGTCCCCGCTAGGCCATTCAGACGCCCTAGTTCCTCCCCTGTCCCGTTCAATCGCATGTCCGCCTTACCGATTTGCAGACGTCCGGTGTTACTACGTATATCTATTTTTTTCAGCGTTAAGATCTCATCGCTGGCATTCGCAGACTTATAGATATAGAAACTCACCTTTGTCAAAGCATGGAACAATTGAAGGCTGATTATCTTTGAGGTTTTGGAAGCCTGAACCGGCTTAGCATAAAGGTAATCGATCTGTTTACCATCGAATGTATCCGCATCCCGGACCGTGACCTCGACAGAGTACACGCCGGAGGAGGCTGTTACGTTAATGGCCTTACCTTCTTCTTCCGTAGGATAATAAGCATACACATCCGTAGCGGTACTACCCAGCAGTGGCGCGGATTCACATCCCCATGTTACTCCGGATTTGGAATACACCGGATTCACCCATGTATCACTGGAGTTCTTCAAATACAATTTCACGTTATCCACAGAGGTAGTCACTGCCTTCGTAACAGCGTCGTCAGCCAAAGAGACCGATCGCAGCTCAAGGGTGGAACCTGCCTCCACCTCCGGTATCCCGTCTGACTGGCAAGCTCCAACAGGGAACAGAGGGCCAATCCCCAACCTAGATTATATAAATTTCTCATATTCTTCATTCTTTATAGATTTTAAATGGATCAAGTGGCGCTAACAGGATTGTCGGGAACCGTTGTCTCCTTAAACCCCATTACTTCCACGGAAGTCAATATCAATTCATCGGATGACGTGAAGTTATATACATAGTTCTTACTAGCCCCAAATGTGTATGCCGGCTGAGTAAATGTTTGTTGTGTAGCCTCTGGACTTGAAGCACCGTCAAGCGTACGGGAAACGCTTAGCTTGAAACTCATATTCGCTCCCGGTCTTAAGATACAGACGAAAGTATGCTTATCGCTAGCTACGGTATTATCCCCTGTATGCAACATCTCGATCGTTTCAGAAGAAGAGGCACCAGTCCGGATGCCATTGCCTGCCAAGGTAGCCGTCACATTCTTATATTTTGTAGTAGCACCCCCTGATGAGGCATAATTAATTGAGATCGTGATCTTCGCCGCTACCGGCATAAAGGTAAAGTTTACCTTGTTGCTACTCAAGGTAACGTTAGAGCCGCCTTTCGCTTCCAGTTTATTGCTTTGCCAGAAATTCTCATAGGATTTCTGGTCTTGCAGAATAAAGGTGAAAGCTGCCGGATATGAGGCCGAGAATGAAGAAGCCGTAGATGATCCGGAAACCGTCAACGAGCTTCCCGCCGTTTTCGGAATCCACCCGTTCGTGGCATCCTTTCGGTAAGTCACGGTCTGGCTCCCACCATTAATCTGTATCTCATCGTCCGTACTAAAGCTACTCTTATCATAGTTCGTAGCGTCGACGGCACGGGTAGACAGAGAAGAAACGATCTCCGCCGTCACCTCCAAGGGCTGTCCACCTTCCAGATCCACCTCTGAGGTACAGGCGGGGGCGAGCAATAGCAATAAGCCTCCGGACAGGTGGAGCATGGTTTGTCGTATATTCATAGTATAATGTATCATAATGCTATATAGTTGTTAAGTTAAATTTCCTCCAGCCATGATCTCATCCGTCCATTTGCCGATGGTACAACTTTCCGGGATCAGCATGTCGTTATGCAAGGTCAAATTATATGTATAGTGGTAACCGGTCCGCAAGGCACAACCCGTTAAGGTAGCCTTGTAGGTAACACCATCGCAAGTGAGAGAGACCGTTAGATCCGTAGCAGGGTTCCCGCACTACCACCTACAGCCTTAGGATACCACACCATTCATATTTCCGGGATGCATCGACCGGGTAAGGCCGATATAGCGTGATCGTCTGGTTCGTAGATACAGCCGTACGTATCCCCGCCGCCGCTACCAATACGGCATCATTGGCGATGGTAGTCTCACGGTTCACGGTAAACTTCAAGGTCAACTTCGAATTGACGTGCGTAAAGGGCTTGCCGCTCGACGTAAAGTCCAGCGTACCGTCGCTGGATGTGGCATCACCCGTTTTCAGCAGGTTACTGGCCAGATAAGCAGTGCTCGTGGTTTGAAACTGGTTGATGGCCGAGTAATCCGCCGGAAACTGCGCCGAATACGTAACGGCAGGCTCCAAGGTCACAGGCGAGGTTCCCACCACGGTCCATGCGGAAGTCCCGTCATACCGATAGCTGGCCGATTGGGGAGCCGCCGTCCCACTTGCCTTTTTTGTCCTTGTCACCTTTATCTGATCGCCGGAAAGGAAGGATGTCCTATCGAAACTATTATCCGAGCTAACCGCCTCGCCGCTTTTGGTAACAGGGCTGATCTCGGCAAGTACCGTCACCGGGATTCCCTCCGGAGCGGAAAGCCCCGTCTCTATCCCGTTCGTGCAACCGGAGAGAGCCAGCGCCATGTTTAAGGCTCCCATCCATGCTAAACTGAGGTTCATGTAATTCATAGTCATATTTTTCTTTTTATGCCGTAATTAATAGCCGCCGGGCTTAACGTCTCCCGTTCCTGCTGAACCGCTCTCCATCCAAGGGACGATATTGGCGTTCACCGTAATCGCTCGGTTGGATAAGGTTATTTGTATTTTGTGGGTATGTCCTCTTTTCCAAGTGATCTGACTTAAGTTGGCGGATAACGTCCGGTCATCCGTAGTGTCATCCCGCTTGCCGACCACTACCGTAAGGGTCATGTCAACCGATGCCAAAGGAGCCACCAACATAGCCTACCTCCACCGGAACACCCGCGGCACCGCAAAGTATGGCGGTGGTATTACTCGACACATCGTTTTTAGGGGTAAAAGTGAGTTCGGCTACCTTTGTTCCTCACCAAGCGCTCCATCCGCGATCTGCATCGTTCCCGTGCCGGTAGTGAACGCATTGGGGGATGTCTTCAACGTTATCTTCTTCACGTAATCATAGGTCGTATTCACGGAACGTCCCGTGGCGGATTGCATCGTGAAGGAAAGGCGGGCCAACGCATGTTGCAGGTAGATTTCCGGCTGATAAGTACCGCTTGAGGGGGAACCGCCGGACGGCGTGGTATTGCTGGCCGTAATAGCGGTAACCTCTCCTACCGTGTTGCTGGCGGAACCGTACATATAATCGGTAGCGTCAGAATCCCATCTTGCCGCCATAGAAATTCTGGTGAACGGGAAGGGTGGTCGCTATAGTATGCGCCGTGTTAGTTGATGTATTTTGTCAAGATGCGTTCGCCGGGCTATAGGCATAGATCCGGGCCTTTACACTCGATAAATTCACAGTGGGATCGCCTACCCAATCGTTTCCGCCGCTACCTACCGACTGATAGGTGAAGGTGGAAAGGCCGGCATCCCCCGCCGTACCAACCCCGCCATAGAGTATAGCCGTCCTCTGCTTTAGTAACGAAAAGTTTTACCGCGTTAATCCTTCCCTCACCCTCCGTCGTGGAGGTTCCGCTTATGATGGAGCGGGTCTCGACACCGCTCATGTGGAATACGGGTTGTAAGAATGCCCCTGTCGTGTCTTCCGGCAAGGAGTCGTCGGAGGAGCAGCCGGATAAGAGCGCCAGTATCGCCAACAGGCCTACACCGAGGTGTAGCGGACGTGTGTTTTTGTAAATATCCTGTATCATAGGTCGTATAGTTTTTTAGATAGTCGTACTTGTATTGTCGGATGATTCATTCGTCCACCCTACCACATTGAAGCCGTCCAGCTTAAGGCCGGTACCGTGGATGGAGATGGTGTATGTATATTTATTTCCGGCGGACCATTCGCCACCGTCGGTAATGGTGTCTAGTTTCATTTCCTTGCCATCTACTACGACGGTCAAGGTAGCGGCGGTAACATTTGCAGTGCCGGAGGGGAATGGTACGCCGTAATTGATGAACTCGATTCCGTCTGTGGTAGCGGCAACGGTTACGCCGCCATTTACCGTGTACTCGTACTTTACCGGTGTACCCGCCTTCGCTCCGGTTAGGTTGCCGAGGGCTCCGTCCTTTAGGCTCATGGTGGTGGTACCATTCGTTTGTAGTGTCGGGATGGGGCGACTATAGGTTATTTTTGTCAGGTTGCAAGGACCGGCGTAGTCCGTGTGTTTCTTGAACTTTAGGCTTACCAAGCAAAAGGCATGCTTAAGGCCTAGGTTTATCTTCTCGCCTTTTGAATCGGAGGCTCTGTGGCCGTTATCGGCTATGGGTTGAGTTGTTCCAAAGGTATTCGTGGAAGTGTTATAGGCTACACCATACATATAATCGTTACCGGGAACTGTGAAATCCAAGGAGGAGGCATTCGTTACCGTATTCGAATAGACTATGGCATTAGCCCGTACCGGATGGTATAGACCGGGGAAGAGGCATTTCCGGCCGCGGTTATCGTGGTGGCATCCGTGACTGGATAGCAAGAGTAGACTATGGCTTGCTGGGTGCTTAGCCAGATCGTTTGATCCTTACCGTTTATCGTAGCGGGTTTTAAGGAACCCTCTTGGAGGGTGTATTGACCGTATGTACCTTGGGGGGATGTGCCGTAATGGTTTTCACTGGTCTCGTTATTTACGGCATATAAGCCGATGGCCTTTATATCGCCGGATGTGGCAGTGGCCTTGGTAAGGGCTACGCTGGCGATCTGCGGGGACAGGGCGACAGGGGTATCCGGATCAACCGGGGGTACGATGGGGTCTTCGCCATCCTCGCCGCCGCAGGCGAAAAGGGAAAGCGATACTGTTGTTAATAATAGGTATCTATACGGTTTCATATTTATCGTTGTTTATATTGTTCGTTTATTTGCCACCCGGTTTTATTATTACCACCCGGTCTGATTGTTACTACACAGATTTCGTGTTTTGTATTTCGTGTTTCGTGTTTTGTTGTAGAGACGGGGCGTGCCCCGTCTCTACAACCCTAGACTGTAAGTTAATTAACTTTCAAATCATCATTGCCGGTTACGGTGCCCCAAGCGGCTACGGTTACGGTGCCTATGGATAATTCCTTACCGCTAAGTTTTACGGTATAGATGTTTTCTTTCCCCTGCTCCCAAGTAACTCCTGTCGCATTATCAGCTAACGCTACCTCATAATCCGCTCCATCAATCGTAAAGATGGCTTTGGTATTATTTAGGGCTTGGTTAGTTATCGGCAAAGCCAAGATGCTGAATCGGTATGAAGCCCCTTTAGCTGCATTATCGTCTGATAAACCAGAGTCTCCTTTCTTTTTCAAGGTATAAGTAGCGCCAGTAGCAAACTCACGGATATAAGATCCCGTTGTCAAGGAACTATTATTAGCCAAGGTTCCCTTATCAATATTCATCGTAGCAAGAGGATTGCTATTACCGCTTACCTTTTGATTAGGTACATCCTTCAACTGTATCTTCGATAGCACACCTTTATTCTTATAAGTTCCATCATTGTAAATGCGGAAACTAACCAAAGTCAAGGCATGCTTCATGGTTAGATCAACAGAGGCATCTATAGAGGTTTCCTTTTTCGTGTTGCTCGCAGTTATCCAATTCGTCTCAGAGCTACCTTGGTCCGCCCACATATAATCGATTTCACCTTTCGCTGAATTAATCTTTGCCTTATTGGTATTTGTCGTTTCAGAGTTGTCTATTAATGTCGAGGGATAATCCTATGCGCATCATCAGTCGTTCCAGCAAAGACCGTTACTGGGATTGTGGAGTTATCCGTAGCGGTATTATCAGATAATACTAGAGCTGTGGTTGTGGCTAACTCTTGATTTGTTCCGGGCTGATAAGCCGGATAATAAGCGTATATCTTTGCCACTTCGGAGGTCAGATATATTTTCTTATTCTCTCCACTTTTCCAGCCTGCGGTTCCTGTTGTCGAATAAGTATATAATGCGTAATTATTGCTTTTCGCATTCGTATAAGGATCTTCACCCGATACGACTGTCCCCTTTAAGCGTGCGTACACCGCCACGCTTTTCATGACATCATCTTTGCTAGCGTTAGCTTGGGTACCCGAATTTATCACGCTTTTCGTAAGCGTCACCCCCGCCGTAATCCCCAGCTCTACGGCATCCGGCTGGTTGGAAGGGAGGATGGAGGGGATATTGTCCTCGTTGCTACAGGCAGCCAAGAAGAAGGGAGAAAGAAAGAGTAGTTTATAGTTTATCAGTTTTCTCATGATTACTTTTTTTGATTCGTTCTATTAATTGTTCAATTCGTTTAGTCAGTCAGTGGATCAAGTCTAGGTTGCCATCGACATACGAGGGAGTCCATTCGGCTACCTCCACGGAGGAGATACCTAAAGAGGCATCGTAGATATCCAACGTGATCACGTGAGAGAAACCGGGCTTGAAATTATCCTCAGATATTTCATCACCCATCTTTACGGATACGTCGGTAAAGGTACCGATCGAAGTCTCGACCGTTATTTTTACATTGCCCGGATCGGGTGTAGGCGGCAGATACAAGCAGCCAGATCGATGGGACCGACATTTGATGCCCCTACCGTGGCGTTGCCGGCAGGCTCAAGGATCACTTCCGAGGAACCGGAGAAGACAGCCTCGCCCGTAGCCAGCGGAACATTTACCGCCGTAGGTATGCTTTTCACGATAATCTTGTTCACCTTCACCTCCAGTCCTCCGGCATCATGCTTCTTTGCCTTGAATACCAGCTGGGTAAGCAGGTGGGCGTAATTCAATGAGCGATTCGCCTCGACCCCGGCGACGGTATTGCCCGTAAACCGGTTACCATCCACTTATTACCCGCCAAGGGACCGGCGTACATCAAGTCCATATGCCCGTCAAGTATAGCTTACGGTACCCTCGGCGGCATCGTACGAGTTATCGCCCGCCACGGGAGATACGCCGACCAGATACACGTTCGCTCCCATGCGGGGATAATGGTGCTTACGAGAGGCATCCCATGAGATACTCCCGCCTACCGCCACATCAGCCGTCCGCTCTACCCATTCCTCGTAGAATACGGCATCGGCCCAACTTGTGGTCACGTCGGATACGGGGGTGGAGAAACGATCGGCAAGACTCGTATAGTCGGGAACACCTGTGATGGCGTCGAGACGGGTCACGCAAAAGAGGGTGGTCTTGAACGCCTCCGCCTCTCCCACTTCCGCTTTCGTGCTTATGGACGTGTCCGGGTACGTCGCCCGAAGCTCGATCGGAGGATCGGCGGAAGGTATCTCACCTCCCGTCGATCCATTGTCCGAGCAAGCGGCCAACGATCCCATGACTATCATCGACAATATGTATGTAGAGAGTTGTCTCATGATGGTTGAGGGATATTTGGGATTATTTCAAGTCAACGGTTCCGCCGTTACCCTGTTTCCATTCGTTGACAGTGGCTTTCACTTCCAGTGCCTTCACATTATCTCCTGTAGGTTTGTCTGGCTCGGTAATGTTCAACGTAACCGTATGGGCATAGCCTTCTTGGGCATTCAACTTTTCACCTGCATTCTTTGAGTCCATCACCGGGACATTCAAGAAGGTACGATCCGTACCGCCTACGTTGATCGTTACGTTCAGCTTGATATCGTTAGACGGAGCGACCATTACCGCCGGGCTAATCGTAGAAGCTGTCGTGGAAAGGGTGGTTGTCGTGATATTGGGAACAGAGAAATCGGAGGCAGTAGCCCAATTCACGTCACCATTTGTCAGGTTCACGGATTGGGGCAATTGCGTGCCCAAAACCTTGATGCTCTTGATGGATACGTCCTTTCCGGCCCATTCTCCTTTGTTATCAGCCACACTAGTGTAACTAGCGGCGAAAACCAATTGGGTGGTCTTGTGTGAAAACGTCAACTTACATCCATCCTGATTTGGTGACGCTGCAGTTCCGGCATCTTGATCCGCACCGATCGTCATGACATCCTGCAAGCCGTCCACCTTGCCGAAAACCACTTTTGAGGACTCGATTGTTCCGGAAGGAACGACCGCCGTAATATGGGAGTTTTTAGGACTCGCCTGCGCATTATCATAATACAAGGTGGGAGTCAAGGTAATATCCGTCTCTGTCCCAGCCGTAAATACAGCGCCGGCTACGTTGGCACGAGTTTTCAATTCCTTTGTAGCTCCATCGATCTCATTCTTGTAAACCGGATTAAAGCTACCCCAATCATGCTCGTGTCCGGAAGTCACGTCCACCATCACCACGATACCTTCCACCTGCGATCCGCTCGTGATCGGGGCTTTAGTCGTGATACCTTCCACGCTTTGTGTCAATTTGATCGCTACCGGAGCGTTCGCCGTACCCAAATCGGGAGTGATCACATCCTTGTCGTTCGAGCAGCTTGCCGCTAACAGGGCCACAGCCGCCATTGTCAAAATCTTTTTCATTTGTCTTGTAATTTTAAAGTATTAATAAAAAATATGAATTAAATAATCTTGTCTATAAATCGGCGTTGCCGCCATTGCCCGGTTTCCACGGGGTGACGGTTGCCGTTATCTTTACTTGGTACTCCTCGAAGGGATCCGGCTCCTTGGGTTCCTCGGGAGTATCGGGATCGTCCGGTTCCTCCGGATCAACGGGTATCTCAAGCGAGATCTCAATATCGTAAGCCCCTCCACTCTCGTTGCCCTCGCCACCGAACGAGACGGGGAGATCCTTGAAATCCTGCCCGGAGGCGGGATCACCTTCCGGCGCGAGCGTCATGTCAAGCGTCAAGGAGGCCTTGGGCTGCACCAGCACGAATCCGGGGAGCGTCACTACGCCATCCACCACGGGATACCATTCCCGTCATCGGAAGAATAGATGATCACCGAGCTGGTCTCCCCGACCGGGACCACCTCTCCATCCGACAAGGACACCTTAGCTACCGAGCTAGCCCGTTCAGCTTGACGGCATGTACGCTATACCCGTCCGGCGCTCCTTTGACACGTAGGCGGAAGCTGAGTTGCGTCAGCAGGTGCTTATGGATCAAGGACGTTTCCGTAGCGTCGAAACGGCGGGACAGGGAACCGCTCCGCTCATCGGTCAGCATCAAGTCTTCCTGCCCCGTCAGCTCGTACCGTACCTCGCCGTTCACGTGGGGGGCGGCGGGGTGATAGCTGCGGATGAAAAGCGCAGAGCCGTCCGTGGGATAGTAGCGCTCCGGGTCCAAGAGGATATCGCCCTCCGTGGCCGTCCCCGTCCAATGCTCCGTGTAATCGCCGGCGGAAGTGCCTACGGCGATGGATACGGGCGTGGAGTCGAAAACGTCCACGGCGGCACGGGTCTGGATGCCGGTGTAAAGGCGGATCGGGACGGCGGGGCTTACCTTCAAGGAGAGATCCAGCGTATCACGGCCCGAGGACATGGCCTCATGCAGGCTCGCGGTCAGGTTCTCCTTGTAGCTGAAACGCTCGCCGCCGGCGGTCTCGAACGAGAGCGTGCAGACGTTGCTCCGGTCCGAGCCGTCCAGCGTCACCGTACCCAAGATACCCGCCACGCTTGGTAAACGCCCGCCACGCCCGCAGCCGAGGCACGGAAATCAAGGTCGAGCACACCCACTCCTGTCGCTATCCGGTCAGACAGGCGCACCGACGAGGCTATCCCGTCCAAACGGCCCTCCACCTTCGCCCCGCCGAAGCCTTTCCCCGCGTCGATGGTAAGGCGCAAGATCCGGCGGATATCCTTGGGGGTCGATGAGATCGCGGTCTCATCGCCATCGGTCACTTTAATCCCCGTCACGCTCTCCACGTAAAGAGGGCTATCCAGCGATACCAGCAGGCTGTCGCTTCCCGAGGGAAGGGCGGCGGCATAGGCTTTCCCCAGATTCTCCGTATCGCTCAACCGGACTTCGGCGGGTTGGCGCCCGCGACCAGCAGTGCGTACTCCCCCACCACGAGCCGCTCGCTCCACGACCACGTAGACGGCGTTCCGGCGGGCTCTTCCTTCCCCGCCACGCTGGAACCATCCGCCTTATAAGCGAAAACGGCCAAGGGAGTATCGCCCGTATGTCGCACGGATACCCGCAACAATCCCTCGCCGGAACCGGGAACGGGTGGTTCCGGATCGTCCTTACCGCAAGCTCCCAAGACGAGGAAGCCGAGTAATAAAAAAGCTGTTTTTTTCGATAAATGTCTTAATCTCATATACTAGTTTATCTATAGTTTTTCCTTTCCCTCTGTACGGGCCGGTTCCCTGCCGTCGGGGAGGGTGTCTCCCTAGCGTTAGGGACAATGCCTCCCTAGTGTTAGGGATGATGTCTCCCCTGTGCTAGGGATGATGCCTCCCCCGGATCAAATCTCATCCGGCTCTCGGAGTCGCCTCCCCCGGCGCCCACGGTGAGCGGCAGCTTGTACTCGATCGTGCGGGGAGACTTGAGCAAGGTGACGCCTTTCGAGAACTGCGTCACGATGCGCAGCCTGTACTTGCCGTCGGTCAAGGCCGGTACGCGGGCGATGATACGGCTGGGGTCGTTTTGCGTGAGGCGGCGGGTCACGGGCGTAACCTTCTCGCCGTCTTCCGACACGAAAAAGATACCTACCGAGCTGTCCGCCCCGTTAATACGGATACGGTCGCCCTCGATCAGTATGTCCTCGTTCGGGGTGATAGAGCCGTTGGACAATCCCGTGAAGGTATCGGTCACCATGCCGATGCGCCCTACCTCAGACTTGGCTCCGAGAACCTCCACGCCCACCTTGCTCAACGCGTCACGCATCTCGGCGGAGGGCACGATATCGAGCGTCAGCTTATGGATAGCGGGATCGAACTTCGCCGTCTCGCCTCCCCAAGGCCCGTGATACGGGGCGTGTACTGGCACACCTCGGTGAGTAGGCTGTAGCCCATCATGAGGTGCTCCCGCACGATGCGGTCGCGTTGCTTGATGATAGAGAGCAAGGTGTCGTACTTGATCTCGGAACCTTCCTTGATGATGGCGTTGGCTATATTCTCGTTGTGCAGGGTGTCTTTTTGGGTCAATACCTCCGCGATGTAGTCGTTGTCGTCATCCTTGGTTAACAAATTCGGCCGAAGCCATACTTTCCAGTAATACTCGTTTGCCATGATTGGTTTGTTTTTAATTGTTAGTAATCCGTTTAATTATATGTTATGTCATGATCTTATTCTTGGATACAGCGGATGTTTTGGGCATCACGGTTATCTTTGCCGACGAACTTAAGTCCTCCTCCCCCTTCTACGATCCCACCGCTACGACTGGCGACAAATACGCTACTCATTTTGGCATTGGAGGCTGTAATAGCCAAGAAAGTCGTGTATCCCACATTATTTAATGTGGTCAAATCCGCCGGATAACCGGAGAATCGCAGGTACGTGCCGTTTGCCGTATTATCGTATTTCAAAAGGACTCCACCATTTTTTTCAGAATTAGATAGTATCGTATTCCAGTCAGAGGAATTACGGCTTATTAGTACTTGAAGTTCATTCTGTGTCGGAACCCGCCAACCGGCAGGACATGGATCATGCACGGTTTTGCTGTCACTCCAAGTGGGCCTGCCGTTCGCATCCGAACTGGGATTGGATGACCATTCCTGATTTTGGGGCTGCCCAAAAGCCTCGGGATGCTGATAGGCATGATGAACCGAGCTGAAATTAAGACCTGTCGGCATCACCCATGTGATTCCGTCCGCCTTATACCTGTTCAGGCAATGCTTGGGAGGTAGGGCGGCATTGATGGTGAATTTATATTGATTCGCTATTTTTTCCGCCGTATAGCTTCCGGGGAAAGGGTCTTTACGTGCCTCTGGTAATGAAAACCGTTGGCACGCGACATATCGAGGATATCGGAGGGGACGGACACATAGCCATCGTAGGCGCCTAGGCAACGATCCATGATGGGCTTATATGAGGTCGCCCCGTTCTGCAATTTCAAGATGCGCTGGTTGTCCGGCAAGAGAATGGTAGCGTCGGTTGTTGCCGAGGGACTATAATCCGTTACCCACACATGCCAGCTCCAAAGGATATTGCCCGTTCCGTTCTCGCCATCGTAGGCGGCGATAAGGCCACTGCCTCCCGTGGTGTTCGGAGCGACACGGCAGTAGATACGGGCATCCGTGAGGCTGTCGCCGTTCTTTAGCTCCACGATGTTCGTGTGATCATCTTCGGCCGGTACCTGCGGGGCGTATTTGTTAACGACTCCCAGTGCGGGGTCGCCCAAGTCGCCATCCTCCAGCGTCTGCCACAATACTTTCACAGATTTTATCGGGGTGGAGAAGGTAGTGCCCGAAAGGCCGCACCAGTCTCGCAATATCGTATTGCCTCCGGCTACTCCCTTTATAGTGTAGTTGTATGGGTTGAAGCAGAACGCTCCACCCGGTTTTACCATAAAGCAGTTCGCTGTGGGGACTATGTTGTTGTTGTTCTGCGAGGCAGGGATTGGGTCGATGATGGTTATGCGACGGTCGTCAACTGGAAGCGTATTGTGCGACATCTCTACATTATATATATAGTTCGTGTTATCGTATAAGTCGAACTCCTTGCTGGTGCTGCCACCCAGATAGATGCGGTAGTTCAGTTTCTTCCGGCTATCCGTTTCGTTGCCGCCGTCGCTCTTGTGGCGAGAGATGAAGGTAGCGTAGGCGCTGCCCTTCGGGGCGTTCGCCTTCGTGCGGTAATAAGCGGAGGAGGCGTAGGCGCTCTCCCCGCGTACGACGGAGGGAATCCAGCAGGTATAGCTTCCCTCGTCCGAGACGCTTGCCACCTGTATGGTGGTATATTGATCCAACAGGGACGGGTAGGTATCGTCATTGACGGGTTTCAACAACCTGTAGTCTACGGGGATGGATTGCAGCAGGACTTGCTCTAGAGTATAGCCGGTTTTCTCCGATTCGTTTTTCCAAGACAGCGTCAGGCGGGTAGCCAAGCGGCGCAGGAGGATGCGGACATCCGTACCGTCAGGGCTTTGGATCTCGCCTGCCGAGGTTACGTTCACCTTAGGCAGGTGAAGGATATAGGCATGGCCTTTATATCCCCCTCATTCTTGATCCCCTCGATCATGGATGCCGTGGCTGTCGTGCTTTGCACGGCGGAAAGGCTTTTCCCGCTAAGGGAACCCACCGTGTAGGCGGAACCGTTATATCCCCGGGCGATTATCACCAGCTGGCAATTGTCCAAAGCCTCCAGCGTGACCGTGAAGGAGGAACCAATCTCAACGGCGCTCGTATAACTCACTCCTTTGCCGGTTTTAAAATTACCGCCCGCATCGTATTGCCAGATCTCCAAGCCGTAAAGCTTATCCGGCTTGGCGGTGGCCAACGGGTCTTCTACGGCAGCCTTGGTCTTGGCAGAGGATTGCAGCCGCACATTGAGACCGGAGCCGGAACCAACGCCCTCCCCCGCTTTCGTACCGGACGTGCCGCCGGCAAGCGATGCGGCATCCACCTCGTCGGCGATACCCACGCAGAGCGATACCTCCACCGCCTTGCCCTCACCCGTAGATGGGCAGGGTGAATCGAGACGATTCTCACAACTTGACATTCCTAACATCGATACTATTGACATCATGATCAATACTGCTTTTTGTAATTTTACACCTATTTCCTCCATACCTGCACGTGCTTTTTCACTACTACATTTTACATTTTTTTACTTGAATCACGCTGTCTCTTTCTTACGCAGAAAGAGACAACAGG
>ENA-OQAA01000558-OQAA01000558.1-human-gut-metagenome-genome-assembly--contig:-NODE-558-length-24677-cov-2.162851_pt1 | contig 24677 bp, 19 predicted proteins | sample MGYA00242489_ERZ504515 | MGnify/ENA primary metagenome ERZ504515 (study PRJEB26092, sample SAMD00036237) | human gut metagenome | host: Homo sapiens | study: EMG produced TPA metagenomics assembly of... | reverse complement strand
ATTAAATTTAAGTTATTAAAAAGGGGAGGTGGGTGCTTTTAAAAGGTATGCCACCTTTTCCTTTATTTAAATCAGATTATGTTTAGAAAAGATATAGTATTAGGTGGAGTTTGTGCGGGTATGTTTGTTATGCCTCAGTTGATGACTGCCCGGCAACTTGTAACAGACGGTGGAGACAAGCCGAACATTATTTTTATCTTGGCCGACGATATGGGATATTGCGACTTGTCATGTTATGGAAATAAATATATAGAAACTCCTAATATAGACCGTTTGGCAGCTACTGGAACGGCCTTTACGCAATGCTATGCCGGTTCCGGTATCAGTTCACCTTCCCGTTGTGCCTTGATGACGGGAAGAATACGGGAAATACAACTATACGCGATAACTTTTGTATTGCAGGTGGCATTGAAGGATTAAAAGGCACCAAGACCATACGCCGCATGCATTTACAACCGAATGATACAACCATTGCCACTGTGCTTGGGGCTGCCGGATATAGACCTGTTTGGTAAACAAATGGCATTTGGACGGATTTAATCCGGAAGCAACTCCTTTGAACCGAGGGTTTGATGAGTTTTACGGATGGCTTATCAGTACTGCATATTCTAATGATCCGTACTACTATCCTTATTGGCGCTTCAACAACGAGAAACTGGAGAATGTAAAAGAGAATGAAGGCGATAAACACATTAAGCATAATACAGACCTTTCTACGGAAGATGCAATAAAGTTTATTAACCGTAATAAAAACAATCCGTTTTTTCTGTATTTAGCTTATGATGCGCCGCACGAACCCTATAATATAGATGAAACAACCTGGTATGATGATGAGGCTTGGGATATGAACACCAAGCGTTATGCCTCGCTGATTACCCATATGGATCGGGCGATAGGACGTTTGTTGGCAGAACTGGATAGGTTGGGACTGCGCGAAAATACTTTAGTCATCTTTGCATCGGATAACGGTGCTGCCAAGCAGGCACCGTTGGAGGAATTGGGATGTAAAGGTTCTCTTAAAGGAATGAAAGGACAGCTTTATGAAAGGTGGCATTCGCGTACCGTTTATTGTAAATCAGCCCGGAAAGGTTCCGGTGCAGAATTTGAATAATATTATTTATTTCCCGGATGTAATGCCTACTTTGGCTGCTTTGGCTGGTGCTACAGATAAATTGCCACAAAAACTTAACGGTATCAATATTCTTCCCTTGTTCTATGGGCAACAGCTTGATACAGATAATCGTTTGTTGTATTGGGAGTTCCCGGGAAAGCAACGTGCGGCAAGACGTGGAGATTGGAAAGTAGTGACTGTAAAGAAAGATGCTCCGTTAGAGTTGTAATAACATAAAAGAGGATATGACGGAGTCTGTCAATCTGGCAAATAAATATCCGGAAAAAGTAGCACAGTTCGAAAAAGAGATGAAAGCGATGCGTATTCCTACTCCTAATTGGCCATTGTCGGGTGAGTAAGGAATCGTATTGCACCTTCGTTATTGATGAGTGATTGATTATTATAATTTGGGTTAGTGAAAAATGGGCGGTTAACTTGTGAAAGTCAGACTGCCTTTTTCTTTGATTATTTTATTATTTTCGAGAATTAAAATCCATATAAAAGAAGTATGAATATAAGAATCTTTTTTACTGTTTTAGGACTATTGTCCGCTCTTTGCGTATGGTCTCAGCAGACAGAGCGCCGTTATCTTTCCGGTACCGGACTGGGCGATGGCGTAACCTGGCAGTTTTATTGTTCCGAGGGTAGGAACAGCGGGAAGTGGAGTAAGATAGAAGTGCCTTCTCAATGGGAGCTGCAAGGTTTTGGTGAATATACCTACGGGCGTTGGTATAAGAAGAAGGGGGTTAAGAATCCCAGTATGGAAGAGGGGATTTATCGTCATACATTTCGTGTACCGGAAGATTGGAGAGGTAAGAACATACGTTTGTGGTTTGATGGGGTTATGACAGATACGGATGTGATTGTAAACGGAGTTTCGGCCGGAGAAACACATCGGGGCGGATTTTATCGTTTTTTCTACGACATAACTTCTTTGTTGAAATATGGTGCTGCCAATAAGCTGGAAGTACGGGTAAAAAAACATTCCGGAAATAAGTCGGTGAATGCGGCCGAACGTAAGGCGGACTGGTGGTTGTTTGGGGGGATTTACCGTCCTGTATGGTTAGAAGCCAAACCTCAGACACGTATCGAACATATTGCTGTGGATGCGAAAATGGATGGGGAAATGAAGCTTTATACTGAGCTGAAAGGAGTGAAAGGGAAGGAAAACTTAACGGCTGCTTTACATCCTTTGGGAGGAACGGACGTTTGTTCGGAGGTTCGGACGTGGGAAGTGGGGCATGACAGTGTGTTTGCTCATGTTTGGAAAAATGTAGAACCTTGGACTCCAGAAAAACCTCGGCTTTACAATCTCATTGTTACCTTACGGAATGAAGAAGGGAAGGCTTTACACCGGACATCTGTCCGCGTCGGATTCCGTACTGTTGACTTTCGTCCACGCGACGGTGTTTATCTGAATGGTACGAAACTGGTGATGAAAGGCATAAACCGTCATTCTTTTCACCCCGATGGCGGGCGTACCACCAATAAGGAACTCAGCATTCAAGATGCCCTGCTCATTAAAGAAATGAATATGAATGCCGTGCGTTCCCATTATCCACCCGATGAGCATTTTCTGGATGCTTGTGATTCGTTGGGATTGCTCTATATTGATGAACTTGCGGGCTGGCAGAATGCTTACGACACTGTTACAGGCAGCAAGTTGGTAAAAGAAATGATAGCAAGGGATGTAAATCATCCATGTATCGTACTTTGGAGCAATGGAAATGAAGGCGGGTGGAACATGGCTACGGATAAACTGTTCTACCGTTATGATCCGCAGCGTCGTCATGTCATCCATCCTTGGGCGGACTTTGATGAATTGGATACACACCATTACCCGGCTTACCTGACCGGTGTAGGCCGTTTCACCAACGGATATAAGGTTTTCATGCCGACAGAGTTTATGCATGGTCTGTACGACCAGGGACATGGAGCCGGACTGGAGGATTTCTGGACGCGATATACGGCACACCCTTTGTTTGCCGGAGGTTTTTTTATGGGCATATAGCGATGAAGCTGTACGCCGGACAGACTGTAACGGCATTTTGGACAGTGAAGATTATAATGCGCCTGATGGTATTGTAGGTCCTTATCGGGAAAAAGAAGGCAGTTTCTATTCCGTACGGGAAATATGGTCGCCTATAAAGATAAAGCCTCTCCAGCTAACGCCTTCTTTCAATGGCCGTTTCTTAGTGGAGAACCGTTATCTGTTTACTAATTTGAAGGAGTGTTCCATGCGCTATCGCGTTCTTTCCTATCCTTCTCCGCTACAGAGCCAGGCAGAGGGATGCACAGTAGACAGCGGCCGGGTGAATTTGCCTGCTTTGGAACCGGGTGAAACCGGATATGCTGTATAGCTGCATGGGAGAATCCGGAAATCCGGGAAAAATTCTTCTCTAAGGGAGATGTTTTGGAGTTGGAAACTATAGGACTGGATGGAAAGAGCGTGTGTACACGTACGTATCCCATCAGTTTTGCGAAAAGCTATTTTGAAGGGCAACTGGCTTCTTTGAAAAGAACAGGAAAAGGTTGTTGCGTGAACGAGACTGATTCTTTAATAACGTTGTGTTCCGATTGGGTGGACATATCCTTTCGCCGAAACGATGCCACCATATATTCTGTATTGCGGAAGAAAGACAACCGGATAATTCCGTTGAAAGACGGTCCGCTGCCTGTAGGAATGCAAATGAAACTGGTGTCCCTTTCCGCTCGTATGGAGCAGAGAGGTGATGCTGTCCTTTGTGTCCGTTATCGGGGCGGAGCGGATTCCGTTGTGTGGCGTTTGCGTCCGGACGGGCTGTTGAAGATGGATGCCGTATTGCTGAACCGGGCATCGGGAGGTGGCGGCTTTGATGATGCTTTTACGGATAATGCCATACTTAACTTCGGGTTTACCTTCTCTTATCCTGAAAGCGAATGTACAGGTATGCGTTGGTTGGGGCGCGGTCCTTACCGTGTGTGGAAGAACCGTATTCCGGGTACGAATTACGGTATCTGGCAGAAAGACTTTAATAATACTGTTACCGGAGAGAGTGCGGACAAACTGGTCTATCCGGAATTTAAAGGGTATCACGCCAATCTTTATTGGGCCACAATTCAAGGCAAGCAGAATGCTTTTACCGTCTATGCGGCTACGGACGGAGTGTTCTTTCGTGTATTCACTCCGGATGAACCTCGTGGGCGTCAGGATGGTATCCGTACAATGCCGGACTTTCCGGCCGGGGATCTTTCTTTCTTATTGGATATTCCCGCCATTCGCTCTTTCAAGCCGATAAGTCAGCACGGGCCGCAGAGTCAGCCTGGAACTATCCGTATCAAAAAAGGGGATGAGGGATTGAAACTGGAGTTGGCATTTGACTTTCTGTGACAGCTTGGGCTGTGTATGCCCGATAATCATTTCTCTTAGCATTTCCGCCAAACCGGACAGAATCGGTTTGCGGAAATGCGTTATCTTTGCTTCGTTCTCAACTATGAGATATATTACTTACACTAAAAATACCATGAAAAAACTGTTTTATTCTCTACTTGCAGTCGTCTTGGCAGCTTGCGGTTCGAAAAGCAAGCGCCGATAGATCGTGAGGCGCTGGTTGCCCGTAACAACCCTCAGGTATCTTCGTTTGATTCATTGGCATCATTGTCGGTCGGCAACGGTGAGTTTGCCTTTACAGTGGATGCTACCGGTCTCCAGACTTTTCCCTTAGTATATAAGAAAGGTGTGCCATTGGGTACGCAAAGTCAATGGGGCTGGCATAGTTTCGGTAATCCCAATAAATACAAACCGGAAGAATACTTGAAAGAACACGATTTTGGTCGTGGACATAAAGAAATATACGCTTGTCAGTTTAAAGAAGACGGACGTCAGAAAGAAGCTTCCAATTGGTATCGCATGAACCTCATCGCCTGCATTTGGGTATCGTGGGACTGGAGTTGGGCGATGATGTGAAGACTTCTGACATTACCGATATTGCCCAGACATTGGATATGTGGAACGGTGTCATCAACAGTCACTTCACACTGAAAGGCAACGCCTTTGATGTACAGACCGTATGTCATCCGCAAATGGACATGATTTCAGCCAGTATCACCAGTCCGGCACGTGCAGGGGTGAAACTGCATTTTCCATACCCTACGGCGCTCATGCCGATGATGCCTGCAATTGGGATGCCAACAACAAACACACTACAGATATAGTCTTTGAGAATGCGCAAAGTGCAGTTCTCAAACGTACACTCGATTCTACCGTTTATTATGTATCTCTGCGTTGGGAAGGAAAAGCTTCCCTCAAGGAGAAGTCTGCAAACTATTTTGTACTGACACCGGCGGAAGATAAACTCGCTTTTTCTTGCAAGTTTACGTCCGCTTTTCCCGGAACTGTATTCGAGAGTGAACCGGCTGTCTATACATCTGCCGATACTCTGCCTACTTTCGCCGAAACTCTGGCAGCCGGCAACAGCTATTGGAACAATTTCTGGAAGAATGGTGCGGCTGTAGACTTCTCACATTGTACCGACCCGCGTGCCAAAGAACTGGAACGCCGTGTCGTATTGAGCCAATACCTGCTCGCGATTCAGTCGGCAGGCAGTGTTCCGCCGCAGGAAACAGGGCTAACCTACAATTCATGGTTTGGCAAGTTCCACCTCGAAATGATATGGTGGCATCAGGCTTGGCAGGCACTTTGGGGGCATCCCGAATTGTTGGATCGCACACTCGGCTGGTACGAAACGGTAGAACCTGTTGCCCGTGAGATAGCCCGCCGTCAGGGATTCGACGGAGTGCGTTGGATGAAAATGACCGATCCCAGCGGAACGGAAGCTCCGTCCAATGTAGGCAGTTTCCTGATTTGGCAGCAACCGCATTTTATCTATTTGGCCGAACTCGTTTACCGTGCCAATCCTTCGGATGAGGTGATTAAGAAATACAATCATCTGGTGCAGGAAACTGCAAAGTTCATGTATTCTTTCGCCACTTACGATGAATTCCATGGACGTTTTATCCTGAAAGGCGCTATTCCCGCACAAGAAACATTGCGTGCGGCTACTACCATCAATCCGCCGTTCGAACTCTCTTACTGGCATTATGCCATGAATGTGGCTCAGCAGTGGCGTGAACGTGCCGGTGAAAAGCGTAATCTGGAATGGGATGAGATGATAGATAAACTCTCTCCGCTGGCCTATAATGAAGACAGCCTTTATCTGGCTGCCGAAAATGCAGTGGATACCTACAAGGATATCCGTTTCACCAGCGACCACATGGCAGTGCTTGGCTCTGTGGGTATCCTGCCGATGAACAAGCTGATACGTGCCGACTATATGAAGAATACGCTTCATTGGGTGTGGGACAACTGGAACTGGGGCAAGACATGGGGCTGGGATTACCCGATGACCGCTATGAATGCCACTCGGCTGGGTGAGCCAGAAAAGGCTGTAGGCGCCTTGCTGATGGATAAGCGCACCAATACTTACTTGTTGAACGGACACAATTATCAGGACGGACGTCTGCGTTGCTACCTGCCGGGCAATGGTGGCTTGCTGACAGCCGTAGCGCTGATGTGTGCCGGTTGGGACGGGTGTGAGGTGAAAAATCCCGGTTTCCCGCAAGACGGTACATGGGATGTGCGTTGGGAAGGTTTGAAGCCGATGCCGTAATCGCCTCTTTGTATATAAATATTATTATATATAACTAATCTGGGACTACTCCGTACTACCCCTTTTCTGAATAGCTTGCAGAAGGGGTGCATTCAGTATACGACTGATATAGGTTCAGTCGTATACTGAATGTATTTCAATCGTATAGTGAATGGCTTTCAGTTATGCCTTCATCCTTTGAATTAAATAAAACCTTATGAACCGTATTTCTGTTTTTGCAATTATTTTTACTCTGTTTATCCTTTGGGTTCTTACGCGCAATATGCTTCTTCGTCTAAAACTCCGAAGAAAGCAGGCGATTTGATAGAATCCACTTCCTACAATGACCATAAGCGGGGAGCTCCCCGTATGTTGCAATACTTGCCGTCCGGTGAAGAGTTTGTCTGCGTCAACGGCAAGAACCGCTACACACGTGCTTTGTATGGCGGACATACGGCATGGCGCCTGGAAACCGGCGACCGTCCGATATTTGCCACGTATGTCAAGAACGACTGCCGTAATATCCGTTTTCGCCTGCATCTGCCGGACGGTACGGTTACACCGTTGGAAGAAACCGATTGGTGTGAGGCGCGTTATAATCCGGGTACGCGTACGTATGCCTTGAAAGACAAGGCATGGGGAGAAAATTGCAGCCTGAAAGTTTCCGTATTGGCAAGTCTTACGGAAGAGATGGCCGTTTGGGAGCTTTCCGGTGAGTTGCCTGCCGGCTGCGAGCTGGAAGTGCTGAATTCGCCCATCTGCCGGAAGAAGCTTTCCCGTAGCGGAGATATGGGGGCAGACCCTCCGGGATGTTTTGAGCCGGCAGAAGACGGTACAGTGCTGCAAACACTGAAATGCCGCTTTCCGGCCGACAGGCATTTGTATGTGGGCATTTCCGGTAATGAACTGAAGGAAATGCAGGATGGCGGTGTACAGTATCTTGCCCTTCAAAAGGCTTGCCGTGAATTGGCCGGACGCATCAGAATCACTACTCCCGATCCTTATTTCAATACGCTTGGCGGTGCACTTGCTGTTGCTGCCGACGGTATTTGGGGGGAAGAGGGCGTGTGGCTGCATGGAGCTGTCGGCTGGCGTATGCCGTTGAGCGGCTGGCGTGCCGCATACGTAGGCGATGTGTTGGGCTGGCACGACCGGGCACGAACTCATTTCGACAACTATGCTGCCAGTCAGGTGACCGAAGTTCCCAATACGATTTCGCATCCGGCACAGGATTCTGCCCTTGCGCTTGCACGTTCGGCCAAGATATGGGGAACACCGCAATACAGCAACGGATATATCTGCCGCAATCCTCGCCGTAACAATCAGATGCACCATTATGACATGAATCTCTGTTACATAGACGAACTGTTGTGGCACTTCAACTGGACGGGCGACCTTGAGTATGCCGCCGCATGTGGCCGTTGCTGACACTGCATCTTGCTTGGGAAAAACGCAACTTCGACCCGGACAACGACGGCTTGTACGATGCCTACGCCTGCATTTGGGCAAGCGATGCGCTGTATTATAACAGTGGCGCCGTTACGCACAGCTCTGCCTATAACTATCGCGGCAATAAACTGGCTGCACTGATTGCTGAGAAGATAGGCGAAGACCCCACACCCTATCGGGAAGAGGCCGATAAGATATTGAAAGCGCTCAACACCCGTCTCTGGTTGCCGGAGAGAGGACATTGGGCGGAATTTCAAGATTTCATGGGCCATCGCCGTCTGCATGAAGATGCTGCCGTGTGGACCGTCTATCACGCTCTCGACAGCGATGTGGCCGATCCGTTTCAGGCATATCTTGCCACAAGTTACATAGACCGTGAAATTCCTCATATTCCTGTCGTGACTTCGGATGATGTGCTTGCCGCCGATGCTGTTTTGCCTGTCAATGCAGGCCCGTACGCTCATTGGCAGGAACAGTTGACGGCAGCGGGTGCTGCCGTCAATGCCGGAAAGTATGCCACTGTGGCCACTACCGACTGGATGCCGTATTCATGGAGCATTAACAATGTAGCCTTTGCCGAAGTGATGCACACGTCGCTCGCTTATTTTCAGGCAGGACGCAGAGAGGCAGGTTTCAAATTGCTGAAAAGTTCTGTTCTGGACGGCATGTATCTGGGCGATAGTCCGGGCAATTTCGGGCAGATAAGTTTCTATGATGCTGCCCGGGGCGAATGTTACCGCGACTTCGGCGACCCTATCGGAGTGGCTTCCCGCGCATTGATTCAGGGGCTTTACGGAATCTTGCCCGATGCTTTGAACGGTCGTCTGCTGATAAAACCCGGTTTCCCGGAAGAGTGGGAGTATGCTTCACTGCATACGCCGGATATAGACTTTGACTTTAAAGCGGGCGAAGCGGCTACCGGTAAGTATTCTTCCCGCGACTGTTCGCTTTATACCGTTACACACCGTTTGCCTGCTGTACGGAATTTGGAATTGCAATTCTCTGCACGTCGTTCGGCTGTGGCGCGTTTGACGGTAAACGGCCAGAATGCAGCGTGGAGACTGGTTGAAAATTCAGTTGGACGGCCTATGCTTTCTGTTTCCGTTCCTGCTGCTTCCGGTGAGGAGGTAACAATCAATGTCGCTTGGGAAGGAGAGTTGCTTGAAGCTCCTGCTTCTGTCGATGCTTATCCTGCAACTCGCGTCCGTAAGGCGGGACCCGTCAGTTTCATTGCTATGGAACAGGGACAGATGAAATGGTGGGCGCCGGTAGAGCACCCGGTATCCGATAAGGGTAAGAAACCTGTTCCGGCAGGTGATTTTAAAGCAGTCGATTCAGCCCGATGCACTCCTGTCGATATGCAGAAAGTGTTCAATGCGAATGTAACGGATATTTTCCGCAATGAATACCTGTCGCCGCGTTCTCCGTACACCACGTTGCAGTTGCCCAAACAGGGAATAGGTGAGTGGTGTCATCCGCTGAAGACAGCAGATATAGATGATTCGGGTTTGCGTGCCACTGTGCGTAAAGGCTTGTTGGAGACAAAGCTCGGGATACCTTTCCGTACTCCTGCCGAAGGGCATAACATAGCTTTCACCTCTCTTTGGGACAATTATCCGGACAGTCTGCAAATTCCCCTGCAAGGCAAGGCTTCCCGTGCCTATTTACTAATGGCAGGCAGTACTAACCACATGCAGTGCCATATCGACAATGGCGTAATCCGTGTGTATTATGAAGACGGTACTTGCGACACCTTGTCTTTGGTAAATCCGGATAACTGGCCGCCCATCGAACAGATATTCTTTGAAGATGGAAAGTCTTTTAACCGTCATGCACCGTCTCTCTATCGCCTGCGTCTGAAGACCGGTGAACTGAGCAATAATTTCGGTGAGGAACTTGGCTTTACCGGCGTGTCTCGCGAGGTGGACGGTGGTGCCGCCGTACTGTTGGAAATGCCGTTGAATGCAGGAAAAAGCTTTCGCATCTTGTACTGGAGACACTCTCCAATGAGGTGGTGATAGGAATAATGGGCATTACGCTTCAACGATGAAACTGTATTTTAAATAAAAGATTATGGAACATTTCAGGAGACTTGCCTTTTGCATGCTTTACCTCTTTACCTTTATCTGGCAGCTCAGTGCACAAGTTAAGAAGATTCCGCAGTGGGAGCGGTTCGAGATAGTGTTGCAAGGTACTGCCAAAGGAAATCCTTTTGCGGATGCCAGCCTGACTGCTACTTTTTGGCAGCAAGGGGAGATACGGTTAATGTACAGGGATTTTATGATGGCGACGGGCGATATGTTATTCGCTTTATGCCTATAAACCCAGGTGTATGGTACTATTCTATAGATAGTAATATAGCTTCTCTTGCTGGAAAAAGGGGAGAGATAGAGTGTATTCCGGCAAAGGCGGATAATCATGGTCCGGTAAAGGTGAGAGGTTTGCACGATTTTGAGTATGCCGATGGTACGGTTTATTATCCTTTGGGGACTACGGCTTATGCTTGGATTCACATGTCGCAGGCAGTGCAGGAAAAAACATTGTCGTCATTGAAGAAAGCACAGTTCAATAAACTGCGGATGTGCGTGTTTCCAAAGAATTACGGTCTTTGCAAGGAAGAACCGGAAATCTATCCATTCTTTGTCAAAGGGCATTCCGACGGGAAACCTGTGTTTGATTTTACATGTTTTAATCCTGCTTTTTTCCGTCGTTTGGAGAAGCGTATAGACGACCTGCGATATTTGGGCGTTGAGGCGGACTTGATTTTGTTCCATCCTTATGATAAAGGACGTTGGGGGTTCGATAATATGCCGATGGAGGTGAACGTGGCATATATTAAATATCTGACCGCGCGACTCTCTTCTTTTAGTAATGTGTGGTGGTCGCTGGCGAATGAATATGATTATGTCAAGGCTAAGACCGAGGCGGATTGGGAAACCTTGATACAGACTGTTGTCGTATCAGATCCTTATGGTCATTTATGCTCCATTCACGGGAGTACGGCAACCTATTTCCCCTACTGGATGGAAGAATTGACTCATACCAGTATTCAAGATGAAGCTCCGGTAGAAGACTTCGGACGCGCTTCTATTGTACGTAGTATCTATCGTAAGCCGATTGTGTTTGATGAAGTATGTTATGAAGGCAACCTGGCTTCCCGTTGGGGACGTTTGAGCGGGCCGGAAATGCTTCATCGTATTTGGCAGGGACTGATAGCGGGTACATATGTCACGCACGGAGAGTGCTATCAGTGGAATGCAGGCAGCATGGATACTATTTTCTGGGCAAAGGGAGGAGAATGGCGCGGTGAATCGTGGAAACGTATTCCTTTTACCCGCAGTCTGCTGGATACGTTGCCGCATCCGTTGCAACTGGCGGATGTCAGTCGTGACCATCGGACGGCTACGGCTGACGAGGGTTATTATCTGATTTATTTCGGTAAGCAGATACAGGACGAATGGCTGTTCAATCTTCCGGCAAAGAATGCTTCCTACCGAAAAGTGCAAGCTGGTACTAAATACAAAGTGGAAATCATTGATACATGGAATATGACCGTCACAGAATATCCCGGTACTTTTGAAGTAGGGAAAACGATAGACTACCGGCACTATGATGTGAATTACCGGAAAGTACGTTTGCCGTTGTTGCCATATCTGATGTTGCGCATTACGGTAGCAGATGAATAAATGCCGATATGCGAATATAACAACGTCGGTAAAATAATACGGATGGAGTAAGTGTACAAAACTACATGGATTCCGAATATTCATGGTTGTTGTATATGGAGGTGTATCCTTATCTTTGCTGTAAGAAACACTTAAATATAGAATAACCATGAAAACTTTTTTGATTACCCTTTTATGCGTATTTTTTTATTCAGGTTTCTCATTCCGGAGCGGATTGGAATGTATCTGTCGCCAAGTACAGGCACGATAAAGTTTGTGCCATCAGTTACACTTTCGATGACGGGTTGGCAGAGCATTATACACTGGCGGCTCCGCAATTGGAACAGCGGGGCTTTCGCGGAACATTTTTCATTAACGGCTCCAAAGTGAATAAGGATGAGCGGCACATAAAAGATACCACCCGTGTGACGTGGCCTCAGTTGAAGGAAATGGCGGAAAAGGGGCATGAAATTTCCAATCATGGATGGGCACACCGTAACTTTGCCAAGTTCCCGTTTGAAGTACTCAAGGAAGATATACTGAAAAACGACAGTGCGATATATGCCCATGTAGCGTTATGCCCGTCACGTATGCCTGTCCCAATAATACGAAACAGGGAGAGGCAATGGCATTTGTAGCCCGAAACCGTGTAGGTACGCGCCTGAAACAACGTTCCGTAGGCAGTAAGCGTACAGCCCGCGATTTGGAGAAGTGGATGGAAACACTGATTAAGACAGGCGATTGGGGCGTGGGCATGACGCACGGTCTGACCTATGGGTACGATGCCTTCGGCAATCCGCAACGCTTATGGGAACATTGGGAACAGGTCAAAGCCAATGAAGACAAGATATGGGTAGGTACTTTCCATGAAGTTGTCTCTTATCTCAAAGAGAGGGAAGCAATCCGCCTCACTGTAACGGAGAAGAAGAATAAGTTACATGTCGTTCCCGAACTGCCATTGGACAAAGAACTTTTTACCGAACCGTTGACAATGGTTGTCGAAGGCGGAACAATGAAAAAAGTATCCGCCAGACAGGGAAAAAAGAAACTCTCCGTACAGCTCCGTTCCGATAAGGCTTTTTTCGATTTCGACCCTTTTGGCGGTGAAATTATAGTAACTATTAGATAGAAGTTCCTCATGGTACGGAGAAAATCATTATTTTTGCCGTAACGACGTCGAAACTTATGAGGAACATGAAACAAAGAGCCTGCGGGAGAAGAATTTATACCTTTCTGGTTACGTGCCTTGTTGCAGTAATGAATCTGCAAGGGTATGCTTCCGTCAAGGTACATGTGCAGTATCTGACTACGGCGGACGGATTGTCCAATAACTCCGTCCGTTACATCCATCAGGACAGTAAAGGTTTTATTTGGATGAGTTCGCTGAACGGGCTGAACCGTTATGACGGCAATTCATTCCGCACTTTCCTGCCGAAGAACAACGGGCAGATGTCACTTGCCGACCGGCGTGTAAAGCATTTGTATGAAGACGCCAACGGCTTCTTATGGATATCCACCTCTGCCGACCGTTTCAGTTGTTACGACTTGAAGAGAGATTGTTTCGTGGACTTCACCGGATGTGGGGAACATGAAGACCATTACGGCTATATTACCGTACTGCCTGATGCGGTTTGGCTGTGGGGGCGGGGACAAGGCTGCCGGCTCATACAATATGGGGACGGTAAGTTTGCTTCAAAAGTTTTTAATGCGAAAGACGGGCAGCTTCAATCGGATAATGTCCAGTTTGTGTTGCAGGACAGTGCCCGGCGGGTATGGATCGGTACGGATAAGGGACTTTATTGTTGGAAAGATAATGCGTTGCAGTGTGCCGATAAGTCACACAGCTTCCAGCGTGCCTGTAGCTTTAAAGGCAAGACTTGTTTTATAACCGTTGACGGGGAAATTCGGACTGCCGATAAGGAAGGCAGGCTTTCTTTGGCGGCAAAGTTGCCGGATGTATCTTACGGATTGGACTTGCCGGGTAACTTGGCTGTCGGAAGCCAATGGGTTATTTTCACTTCAGAGGGGAGCTTTGTTTTTGATACGGAGAGCAATATGCTGAGACCCTCACCCCCGGAATGGAATATTCCCGGTGGTGAAGTCTCTGTGGATAACCGGGGGAATTATTGGGTACACAACAAGACGGGCAAGTTGTATTATATCCGGTCGGGGACGGGTGCTGTGAAAGTATTTCAGCTGATGCCTCGGGAAAAGGTGGGCTATATTGATATGGAGCGGTATCATGTAGTGCACGACTCACGTGACATCCTTTGGATTTCAACTTATGGCAACGGACTTTTTACCTACGACCTGCGGACTGACGAGCTCCGCCATTTCAAAGCGGACGACAGCCGTTCTTCATTAATATCGTCCAATGCCCTGCAGTATATTATGGAAGACCGTTCGGGCAGCATCTGGCTAAGCTCCGAATATACGGGGGTGTCTCATTTGAAAGTAGTAAATGAGGGCGCCGTACAATTTTATCCGGAACCGGTGGAATACGACACGGAAACGCATGTAAATAATATCCGTATGCTGCTACTGCACTGATGGGGATATTTATCTGGGCACCCGCGATGGAAAGGTGTATGTGTACGATGCCGCCTTGTCCCGTCCGAAAAAGAAAGAAGTGTACGGCAAGAACATATATGCTTTGTGAAGATGCCGCAGGCACTCTTTGGTTGGGGAGTCGTGGCGACGGCTTGTATGTGGACGGTAAAAGGTACACCCACCGGGCAGATGATGCGAACTCGCTTGCTGCCAATGAAATCTTTTGTATGTTGCATGACAGTAAAGGACGGATGTGGATCGGCACTTTTGGTGGTGGTCTGGAACTTGCCGAACCCGACGGACAGGGCGGTTATAAGTTCCGTCATTTTCTCAATGAATACTATTCGCAGAAACGCATACGCATATTGATTGAGGACAGACAAGGTTGGATTTGGGCGGGAACGAGCGACGGCATATTCGTGTTCCGTCCCGAAGAACTGTTGGCAAATCCTGAACTACCATCACTTACAACTGGAGCAATCGGAGCTTGTTGAGCAATGAAGTGCGGCATATAATGCAGGACAGCAAGGGAAATATCTGGATTGCCGAATCCGGTGCGGGATTCTGTATCTGTACGCCCGGTAATGATTACGGAAAGTTGGAGTTTACTCATTACGGCGTTGCCGATGGTTTGGTAAACAGTATGGTACAGGCTTTCGTGGAAGATGCGGAAGGCAAGGTGTGGATTACCACCGAATATGGCGTTTCCTGTTTTTTCCCCGATTCAAAGACTTTTGAGAATTATTTCTTCTCCAGCGACATGCTGTGCAATGTATACAGCGAAAGCAGTGTGTTGAGACTGCAGGATGGCAGGATTGCCATGGGAACCAACCAAGGAGTCACTGTTGTCAATCCTTTGCAAGTGGAGAGTGTGCGGAATATTCCTTCCGTCACTTTCACGGAACTGAAGCTGAATGGTGTTTCGGTAGCTTCCGATGACCCTAATTCGCCTTTGGAGTATTCTCTTGCTTATGTCCGGGACATCCATCTGCGGCATAATCAGAATTCATTCGGAATTAATTTCTCCACGTTGGATTACTCTGCTACGATTCCGCCGAAGTTCAGCTATAAACTGGAAGGGTACGATAAGGAATGGAGCGTTCCGTCCGCTTTGACTTTTGCCGCCTATAAGAATTTGAAACCGGGTACTTACGACTTTCATGTAAAAGCATGCAACGCCGCCGGGCAATGGGGCGAACAGGATACGACACTCCGGATTGTCATTGCGCCTCCTTTCTGGCGTACCGCCTGGGCCTACCTGCTTTATTTCCTGTTGTTGGCTTTTGTACTTTATACCGTCTATCGCATCATCCGTAACATGAATGACTTGCGCAATAAGATAAAAGTAGAGGAGCAACTCACGGAATACAAGTTGGTGTTCTTTACCAATATCTCCCATGAGTTCCGTACTCCGTTGACGCTGATTCAGGCTGCTTTGGAGAAGATGCACCGTGTAGGCAAGATACCCAAAGAGATGGCTTATTCCGTGAAAGTCATGGATAAGAGTACGCAGCGCATGCTGAGGCTTATCAACCAGTTGCTTGAGTTCAGGAAAATGCAGAACAACAAGCTTGCGCTTTCATTGGAAGAAACCGATGTCATATCGTTCCTTTACGAGATTTATCTGAGCTTCAAGGATGCTGCCGAGTCCAAGAAGATGGATTTCAGGTTTATACCTTCCGTGGCGTCTTATAAAATGTTCATCGATAAGGGTAATCTGGATAAGGTGACTTATAATCTGCTTTCCAATGCATTCAAATATACTCCGTCGGGTGGAAGATAGACTTTTCCGTACAGGTGGATGTTACTGCACATAAGCTGGTTATTAAGGTAACCGATTCGGGAGTCGGCATTCCCAAGGAGAAACGCGACCAGCTTTTCAAACGTTTCATGCAGAGCAATTTCTCCGGTAGCAGTGTGGGGGTAGGGCTTCACCTGACCCATGAATTGGTAAATGTCCATAAAGGAACCATAACGTATGATGAAAATCCGGAAGGCGGTTCTGTCTTCACGGTGACGCTTTCTACCGATATTTCGGTGTACGGGGAAAAAGACTTTCTGATACCCAACAATGTCCTGCTCCGTGAGGAGGAAATGGCGCAGAAGCATTTGTCGGACATAGAGAGAGATGAGGTGATAGCTTCCGCTATAAGTGCGGATACCACACCGGATAAGGAAGAGGCGCAGGAGGAAAACCTGCCGGTTGTGCCTTTGAATAAACGGAAGCTATTGATTATAGAAGATGATACGGATGTGCGTGAGTTCTTGAAAGAGGAACTCTCCGTTTACTTTGAAGTAGTGGCAGAAGCCGATGGAAATGCAGGGTTGGAGCGGGCTTATTCGTATGATGCCGATTTGATAATCTGTGATGTCCTGATGCCGGGCCTGTCGGGATTTGAAGTTACCCGGAAACTGAAAAGCGACTTCAATACAAGCCATATTCCTATTATCCTGCTTACCGCCCTGAATGCGCCCGAAAGCCATTTGGAAGGAGTGGAAAGCGGGGCGGATGCCTATATCACGAAGCCGTTCAGTACAAAGCTGCTGTTGGCACGCGTGTTTAAACTGATTGAACAACGGGATAAGCTGCGCGAGAAGTTCTCAAGCGACCTTTCCATGGTACGTCCGGTTATATGCACGACAGATAAGGACAAGGAATTTACCGACAAGCTGACACGTATCGTAGAGGAGCAATTGGAGAATCCTGATTTCACCGTAGATGATTTTGCCTCTATGATGGCATTGGGGCGGACTATATTCTACCGGAAAGTGAAAGGAGTTACCGGTTATGCTCCCAAAGAGTATCTGCGTGTGATGCGTATGAAGAAAGCTGCGGAGTTGTTGCTGAAAACGGACGTCACTGTTGCGGAAGTGGCCTATCAGGTAGGCATCAATGATCCTTTCTATTTCAGCAAGTGCTTCAAGGCACAGTTCGGCGTGTCTCCTTCGGCTTATCAGAAGAATAAGACAGTGTGTCACAGGCTTGACGGGAGTCGTTGGATGGTATATACCGTCTGTTCCGGCATTGCTATTTGGATAATAGCAATGTGCCTGTTTTTTCGTCTTTTTGGAAATGGATATTGTAATACATTCCGTCGATATCTTCTATGAGCAGTTTGTCGAGCAGGATGGTTTGCAGTTTCTTTCCGGCTTCGGCTATCCTCAGGACACCGCTTGTCTTTTCTCCCGCACCGGAACCACCGTTCCATGAGAGGTGGTACTGGCGCTTTTGACTAAAGTTGCTAAGTGCAATACGGTTGGAAAAGCGGGTAATTCCCCAGCCGTTATCCGTTTCCAACAGAAATGAATTCTCTTCCCAAGAGAATGCGGGAGTGACTTCTTGAAGCGGGGAAATATTGCCGCCGTCATCTTTACAGGCGGTAAACACGGCCGGTAAGATGATAAACTGAAAGGCGAGGATGAATGTATGAATGATTCTTCTCATGATTATGCTGTTTATATGAATTGTTAAGTATTTATTTGTTCAGGGTAAGTTTCAAGATACCGCCGTAGGTAGAGGTGGCTTTTAAATCCAGTTTGCCGTTGTACGCGGACAAATCGACTGTTCCGTTACTCATGTTTACTTTTTGCCCGTTGATGTAGAATGTGGTGAACTCTTCCGCTCCCGGTCCTTCTATGCAGGCAGTGTTGTCGCTGACGTGAATGGCGGCTTCCATGAGCCAGTCCTTTTCGCCTTCGAACGAATAGCCTATTCGGGCGGCATAAAGCCGGCTGCTTTCCGAAGGTTGCAGAAATGTGATATCCGGCAGACTGCGTCCGCTTTCCGTTCTGCTGTCAATTGGCCGGCGTCCAGACTAAGGAAATCCGCTTCCGTAAGTGTCATGGCTGTGGGCAGGAAACTGTTATTGGCTATTTGGCAACGGCTTTCGTTAATATCGATGATATGTTTTCCCGCACTTCGCGGGCTGTAAGAGAGATTGTTCGTTAGGATATGTTCGTATCCGGCTACATCGACAGCCTCTTCTATCGACTTGCGGTTGAGCATGCAATAATTGGACGGATTCATATAGCTGCTGTTGTTCGACCAGAGAATACCGCCCGGATGATGATTGGCATAGAAACCTTTGTTGCTGTTGTAATAGGCAATGCAGTTCTTTACTTCGTGCATCGGTATGACTTCGGGGGCCTTGGGAGTGCTGCTCATACCGTATCCGCCTGCCTTGAAGCCGGTACCGTCTCCTGCTTTGTCGGACATGCCGCCCGGCCGGTAACCGTTGTAAAAAGCCCAACACTGTTCTATCACGACGGCTTGTCCGGAGTGGATGAGGTCGAAGCCGTCGTCGCTGTTCCACCACGCGCGGCAACCTCTGAATACGTTACCGCTGCCGTTGTTGTCGGGGTGTCCGCCGAATCCGTCTACATTACCGCCTTTGCCGCCGTCCGAAACGGTATCATAGTTATTGTAAGCGTCACAGTTCAGTATAAGATTGCCGGCCCCCTTTACCAGATAGAAACCGATTCCCATACCGTCGTGCATGGACAGGTCTTCATAGATGTTGTTATTGCCGCCCCGGTTGCTGAAACATTCCGATTGGGTGTGTCCCACAATGGTAACTTGCGTACCCACCACTTCGATATTCTTGAAATGCAGGTAGGAGCCGCTGACATAGAATACGCTGATACGTTTTCCGGCGGGCTTTACGTGAGAGAGGTCGAACACCGGACGTTCGCCCGGGTAGCCGAAATAGCAGATGCGATGCTCATTGTCCGTTCCGCTTTTGTCCATCAGGAATACGCAGGCGTAGATGTTTTCTTTCTCTCCCATGATTTGCGATTCTTTTATGGTGTATTTTCCGCCGCGTATATATACGATGTCGCCGGGCGCTGCTTCCGATTGTGCACGTGCCAGCGTTGCGAAGGGAGAATCGATGCTGCCAGCATTGGCATCGTTGCCATTGGTCGCTACGTAATACTCTTTGGCGTTCAGCATTATCGGCAGGCAGAGCAGAAGGAACAGGATTTTTAATATTTTCATAATGACAGTTGTTTTTTAATGCTATGGATGCAGTCGGGTTTCTTCAGAGGGAACGGCCGTTTCCCTTAAGGGAAACTTCATTTTCCTTTAAGGGAAACTTTGGTTTCCTTGAGGAGAAACGTGCGTTTCCCTTAGGGGAAACAGTTGTTTCTGTCCGGAGAAACGCTCGTTTCCTTCAGGGGAAAACTGCAATCGCTTGTTGTTTAGAACTTTATTCCTTAAATCGGTATCCTCTGAATGTACCTTTCAAATCCGCTCCGAAGTAGAATCCGGGTTGGGTAGGCTGGTTGTACCTACATTCTGGGTGGCTATGCTGATACGGTACACAGGGTCTTCGAGGAATGTGTGGAAACGGTATTCCGTGGGAATGGTGCTTACGTATAGACGTAATGCTGTGTTGTCGGTGGTACGTAGCAATACTTCTTCGCGCCAGTCGCCGATGATGTCACCTTGCAGACATGGATTGGATTTGGTTCCGTTATTGCTGGTTGCACCTTCGAAAGTGACAAGTGGCGTACAGGTTTCCACTCTCCAGTTGTATTTACTGATGACATTCCTGTCGAGCATCTCCCGTAGCAAATCTCCGTCCCACCATACAGCCATGTTTATCGGGAGCTTCTTCACTTTGGGTGCCACAACCTCTCCCTTTATATTGCGTATGCCTTCGGAGCGTGCCGACCACATTTCCACTCCGTGCTGGGTGGGGTCGATGTCCGCTGCCATGCAGCGGCCTACATCCGTGCTGTGTGGCAATTGGAAGATGACCTTTCCGGTGGCTGCGTCTCTGAATGTAGAACCGTCTTTCTTGTTTTCGTGACAAGCCCATAGTTGCAGTTGCGGATTGTCGGGGTCGAATTGTGTAAGATGCAGTGCGTCACCGTGTCCCATGCCTGTGGAGTATAATCCTTTTCCGTTGTGGTCTACGGTCATGGAACCGTACACTATTTCATCGCAACCGTCGCCGTCTATATCCGCCACGCGCAGGTTATGGTTGCCTTGACCGGCAAAGTGTTCATTGCCCGGTTGGTCGGTATCGAAAGTCCAGTGATTTTTAAGGTTCTTCCCGTCCCAGTTGAAAGCGGCAAGGACGGTGCGGGCATAATAACCGCGGCACATGACTACGCTGGGATGTATGCCGTCCAGGTAGGCGATACATGCAAGGAAGCGGTCGCTGCGATTGGCACGGTTGTCGCCCCAACCTTTCAGTTCGCCCCGTTGGGGAATGTATTCGATGGATTGCAGGGCTTCTCCCGTCATGCCGGAGAATACGGTGAGGTATTCTTTTCCTTTAAAGATACGTCCCTGGTTGCGGAGTCTCGGTGCGGGGGATCGGGTATCTCCTTTCTTCTTCCGGGGAGTGTACATTTCTCCCGGTTCGCGGTAGTCGGCTGTGGTATCGCCTATGACATTGCCTTTGCCGTCTATGCTTCCGTCGGCTGTGCGCATTACTATTTCGGCCTTACCGTCATTGTCCAGATCGTAAACCATAAACTGGGTGTAATGGCACCGGCACGGATGTTCTTTCCGAGATTGATGCGCCACAGTTGTTCGCCGTTCAGGCGGTAACAATCTATCAGAACTTCGCCGGTATAGCGTCGTGGGCGTTGTCGTGAGAGTTGCTCGGGTCCCATTTCAAGATGATTTCATATTCTCCATCTCCGTCTACATCGCCTATGGAAGCATCATTGGGCGAATAAATGTAGGTATCTCCCGCAGGAGTGACACCGTTTGCCGGCTTCTGCATCGGTATTTGGATATAGCCTGTCGGGGCATTGGCGGGCAGGGTATAACGGCCGTTCTTGCGATTGGTTTCTTTTCCTTTCACAACAGGACGCACTTCGTAAGTTGCAGCGTCCGGGCTTGCATAGGAGTCGTCATAAAACGTTCCGGCATTTACAGGTTCGGGAGTTATCTTTTTGCCATTACGATATACGTTGAACCCGGTATCCATGGGGTCGGACGAGAGGTATCTCCAAGATACGGTGACGGTAGACGCATCCTTGCGGATAGCAACCACACCACGTCCGAGGTCTTCGCGTTGCAGTTTCTCGTAGTTATAATTGGGCTGAGCGTTCAGGCTCGCGGCAATCAGTATCGTTGTAATTAGACAAAGCAGGTGTTTTTTCATGTTATCTTTTGCTTCTTGGATTACGGAATATTGTTTTTCGCTGTCAAAAGTAGCGGATATTTTTCTATTAAAGATGTATATATGTACACAAAGCATGGAAAAAGAGTGCTTTACGGATGGTGAATGAAATTACATGCAAAATGGATAAACGTCATGGCAGGTTCGGGGTGTATTGTTTACATTTGCAACAAAAAAGGGAAATAAACAGGATGGTTTAACTTTAATAATCTAATAAATATTTAATATCATGAAGATGAAAAAGATTTTTTTGACCAGTGCTGTCGCATTGGCTCTGCTAAGCAGTTGCAATAACGATTATGACGGGCAGGATATTGCCGGGACAAAACTTGCGGTGTCGGCCAGCATCGACCAGGTGAATACACGCTTGAGCGATAGCGGTAGCGAGTGGACGGAAGGTGATGCAATCGGTGTAAGCGATAATCTCTCCAATCCGAATCTGAATATCAAATATGTGGCGGGTAGTGCTATGGGGGATTTTACCAGTACCACGGGGATTTATATTTTAGGTAATGAGGAAGTGACGTATACGGCTTATTATCCGTATGCCGGCAATGAAGGTGCGTCTGCCGGAGAACTACAGTTTAAAATTGTTGATGAAAGTGGTAAGTATGCTGGTCATAATGCGGTAGATTTTATGTATGCTACGGGTACGGCTACGCGGAGCAATCCGAAAGTTGCATTCGTGTTCAAGCATCAGATGAGTAAAGTAAGTCTGAATATAACGGATAGCAATGCGCCCGCAACTAAAGCGGAAACTCCTGTCTCCTATACATTGCAGGGAGTGATTATTGATGGAACTTTCAATACCGGAACCGGTGAAATTACACCGGGTAGCACAAAGGGCAATGTGAAAGTAGATGCTGTATTGGGCACTGCTTCTTCTATTATTTTGCCGCCGGTGGCTGCCGGCAATGCGGCAGAACCTATCCAACTGGTGATCGAGGTAGGAGATAAAATCTATGCTGGAAGTCTGACTCCCGCTTTGGATGCTTCTCAGGAATATAAGTATTCTGTTGATTTGAGTAAGACGGAAAGTGGAGAGAACTTGCAGATTGATTCTCCGACTATAGACGGGTGGACACCTAATGATGAAGGAAATATTGATGTGGAAGAAGAGGTTAATTATAATCCTACGCTTGAGGTAGGGGATTTCCTTTGTAAAGATGGTACAACTATTGATAAAGATTATGATTTGGTTCAATTGGATGAAACTGTAAAAGCAAGTATTATTGGTGTTGTATATTATGTGGGTAATCCTCAACCTTCGGTATTGTATGAATATGAAGATGCAGTTGATGCCCTTAAGAGAGATTATCCTTTGTGCACGAAAGGACTTGCCGTTGCCATTAGCAATGCACAAGAGGCAGCAGATCGCTTTGCTACAGCTAAATATAATTACAGCGATTGGTTTAAAGCAGAAGGTAATCAAGTTGCAGAGTCTTATATCGGTTCTGCTTTAAACCTGACATCTGTTTTTGACCATATATTGGGTTATAATAATACACGCGTGATGGAACTAGCTGTTGCCGATGTAAATGATAATACTTTGACAGGTGCGGAAAACTTTATGTCTATACTTACTCAGTATCGTGAGAATAATGTCGTGGCAGGTACTTCTGTTTGGTATCTTCCTTCTTATGCAGAGTTGAAGTTGATGCAGGACAATTATGCGGTTGTATCGGCGAGTATGGCAAAAGTGGGGGCTTCATTACCACAATATACTGAATTTGCAAGCGCTAATAATGAAGCATTCTATTGGTCAAGTGCCTTCGCGGTAATTCTTATAATTGGGTATCTCCATTGGCTGATGTGCCGGAAGATACTAATCTGTTTGTAGGTCGTACTTCTAGTAGTTTGAAAGGTTATTTCCGCTTTACTCTTGCTTTCTAAACATATCTCGATAATGAAAAAAAGAATATTTGTCTATTCTCTATTGCTTGTGGCAAGTTCCGTGCTTGCCCAAGCTCAAACTTTCAAATTCGATTTCTCGTCCGATAAAAAGGTACAGGAAGGCTTTACTAAAATAACTCCTGCAACTTTATTTAATAATGAGCAGGGCTACGGTTATGATTTTCAGCTAGCTTGGGACGGTAAAAGTAATAAACCGTTCTTTTTTTCGGTGAATGTTCCCGATGGAAATTATAAAGTGACTGTAACGTTAGGGAGTAAGGATGCGGCAGGGAGTACTACTGTTCGCGGTGAATCACGCCGTCTCTTCATCGAAAATCTCAATACCAAGAAAGGAGAGCTCGTAACAGAGACTTTTACAATCAACAAGCGTAATACTATTATCAAGGGAAATCAGAAAGTAAAAATCAAAGAACGTGAGAAGAAAAAATTGAATTGGGACGATAAACTGACTTTGGAGTTTAATGGTGATGCTCCCCGTTTGTCTTCTTTGGTAATTGAAAAAGTGGATAAAATCCCTACCATTTTCCTTTGCGGTAATTCAACGGTTGTAGATAATGATAATGAACCCTGGGCAAGCTGGGGACAGATGATAACCCGTTTTTTTACAGATAAAGTCTGTATAGCCAATTATGCCGAGTCGGGGCTTTCTGCCAATACTTTCATCGGTGGAAAACGTTTGGATAAACTATTGACCCAGATGAAGAAAGGTGATTACCTGCTGGTGGAATTCGGCCATAATGACCAAAAACAGAAGGGACCGGGTAGGGGAGCTTATTATTCTTTCTCCTATTATATCAAGCAGTTCATTGATGAGGCCCGTTTGAAGGGCGCATATCCGGTATTGGTGACGCCGACCCGTCGTCGTCAGTATGACAAGGATGGTAAAATCAAGGATACGCATGCCGATTATCCTGCCGCTATCCGGGATATTGCTGCGCGTGAGAATATCCCTGTCATCGACTTGCAGGATATGACAAAAGTGCTTTGCGAAGCATGGGAGTAGAAGAGTCCAAGCATCTCTATGTGCATTATCCCGCCAATACTTATCCCGGACAGGCACAGGAACTGAAAGACAACACGCATTTTAATACCTTTGGAGCTTATGAAGTGGCAAAATGTGTGATTGAGGGAATGAAAAAAGCAAAGCTTCCCATTGTAAAAGATTTAAAAGCGGATTATATTAACTTTGATCCCGCAAAGCCGGATAAGTTTAAGGACT
>ENA-OQAA01000557-OQAA01000557.1-human-gut-metagenome-genome-assembly--contig:-NODE-557-length-24693-cov-2.976634_pt1 | contig 24693 bp, 32 predicted proteins | sample MGYA00242489_ERZ504515 | MGnify/ENA primary metagenome ERZ504515 (study PRJEB26092, sample SAMD00036237) | human gut metagenome | host: Homo sapiens | study: EMG produced TPA metagenomics assembly of... | reverse complement strand
CCCTGTCTTTGTTCTAGAGCGTGTTTGAAAAAGGCTTTCTGCAAGATGTGCGTCACAATTTGTGGGAGATTTCGCTCGGATGAGGGCGCCGTAGTGGGCTACGCAACCGATTCGGGTGAATCTCCCGCAAAGTGGGGCGTGCAGATTGCGGGAATGATTTTTCAAACACGCTCTAATCTTATTATAAGGAATCCGGATTAAACAGATCGCTGATGCTGTCTCCGTTTCTATGGATTCCGTCTACAGAAAACTCTGCCCACTCCCCGATGTTGGTGGCGTGGTCGCCAATTCGCTCATAGTATTTGGAGATCATCAGAAGGTCAAGAACCTCGTCACTGGAAAAGCCCATGGTGTTCTGATCCAACGCATTTCTTACTTTATTGAAAAGATTATCCAGAATATCATCACTGCTGATCACCTTTTTTGCCAGATCACTTTTTTCCTCTACATAAGCAGTAACACTGTCATTTACCATATGCATGGCATAATCTGCCATTTCCTGAAGTGGAATAGCAGTTACTGGTACATGAACGCTGCCTGTGTTCAGAATCTCCGCAATATCAGTAGCCTGGTCGCCGATTCGCTCCATATCTGTTACCATCTTAAGTGCTGCGGAAATTTGCGAAGATCAGTACCAACCGGCTGCTGTTTCAGAAGAAGCTGCATGCAAAGAGCCTCAATATTATGCTCTTTGTCGTCAATCTCCTTTTCAATTCTTCCAATCTCCTTTGTGGCAGCCTCACGGACCTCCATGCTTGCCAGAAGCTGACAGGTCTTCATGATGGCCTGACCGCACAGATTTCCCATTTCCAGGATCTCATCTGAAAGCCTGGAGAGCTTTGCGGTATACACATCTCTCATATCAACCAAACCTCCCTGTAATATACTCTTCTGTTTTCTTGTTCTGTGGTCTGGAAAACAGTTCTGTAGTATCGTTGTATTCAATAATCTCACCCAGCAGGAAAAATGCAGTCTTGTCAGAAATACGAGCTGCCTGCTGCATATTGTGAGTTACGATCACGATGGTGTAACGGTCTTTTAATTCCAACGCCAGATCCTCAATGTGAGATGTGGAAATTGGATCAAGTGCAGAGGTAGGCTCATCCATAAGAAGTACCTCCGGCTCTACTGCAAGAGCTCTTGCAATGCAAAGTCTCTGCTGCTGTCCGCCAGACATACCCAGGGCGCTCTTTTTCAACCGGTCCTTTACCTCATCCCAGATAGAAGCATTTCGAAGAGCACGCTCTACGATATCGTCCAGTTTTTCCTTGGAATGAATTCCATGAGTACGAGGTCCATATGCAATATTATCATAAATGCTCATTGGAAAAGGATTTGGTTTCTGGAAAACCATTCCCACACGTTTTCTCAACAGGTTTACATCGATATCTCCGTAAATATCCTCTCCATCCAGACGGATATCCCCTGTGATTTTACATCCTTCTACCAGATCATTCATTCTGTTTAAGGATTTCAGCAAAGTGGATTTTCCGCAGCCACTAGGGCCGATAAAAGCGGTGATTTTCTTCTCCGGGATATCCAGATTGATATTTTTTAAGGCATGGAAGCTGCCATAATACAGATCCATGTTTTTTACATCTATTTTACCCATATTCTCCTTTTGTGAAAGCTTTGACAGCTATATACTTTATATCTGCCAGCTGCTTTACTGCCTTTCTTGATGATCTATAGCCCTGCAAAATATATGTTATATTTTCCCGGACTCATTCTGCAATTCTTACAATTTTCGTACTATTTGCTACATTGTATCTCTCTTATTTTTCCCCACTAGCTTTACTCAGCTTCTTAGCACATACTCCGGAAATCCAGTTCAGCACCAGTACAAACAGCAATAGAATAACCGCTGTCGCATATGCCTGATCCATGTAAAGTCCCTCACTGGAAAGCACATACATATGTACGGCAAGGGTTCGTCCGGAGCCCATCAGGCTTTCCGGAACCTTTGCAACAGATCCTGCGGTATAGATAAGAGCTGCTGTCTCACCTACAATACGTCCTGTAGCAAGTACCACGCCGGAAAGAATTCCGGGAATCGCACTTGGAAGTACCACTTTAAATACCGTGCGGAGTTTTCCTGCGCCAAGTCCGAAGGAAGCTTCCCTGTAAGCATCCGGAACACCAAGAAGTGCTTCTTCCGTAGTACGGATGATCAGCGGTAAGATCATGATCACTAAGGTCATGGAGCCGGACAGAAGGGAATATCCCCAATGGAGAGCGGTACTGAAAAACAGAAGACCGAACAGCCCGAAGATAATGGATGGAATTCCCTGAAGAGTTTCTGTTGTAATGCGAATGATCTTGACCAGCTTGCTGCCCTTTTTCGCATACTCAACCAGATAAATTGCTGCAAAAATTCCAAATGGCACAGCGATTACCAAAGATAACAGGGTGATGATCAAGGTGTTGATCAGTGCCGGCATTAAAGATGCATTGTCAGAATTATATTCCAGTGCAAACAGGTCTGGTGTCAGATTTCCAACACCTTTTATCAGAATAAAACCAATAAGAAACGCCATAACTGCCACTGTAATAATTGCAGATAACCATACCAGGAGCCTTAGGATGGCAGAACCAGGATGATTTTTCCAATAAGATAATTTACTTTTACTCATCTTCTGCTCTCCTTTTCAGGGCTGATACACACAGGTTTATGATCAGGATGAATACAAAAAGTACAACACCTGTAGCAATCAGCGCTTCCCTGTGAAGATCGGTTGCATATCCCATTTCAATTACAATATTTGCGGTCATGGTTCGAAGTCCTTTGAAAAGTCCCTGTGGCATCCAGGTCTGGTTTCCAGCTACCATGATCACTGCCATCGTCTCACCAATGGCTCGTCCGATTCCAAGAACCACACCAGCTAATACACCTGATTTTGCAGCCGGAAAAACAGTGCCAAATACACTTTTTTCGTGGGTTGCTCCAAGTGCCAGTGCCCCTTCATAATAACTTGTGGGAACACTTTTTAAGGCTGGTTCTGCAACGCCGGTTACCGTTGGAAGGATCATAATTCCAAGAAGTACAGAAGCTGTCAGCATGGTACTTCCATCATGACCGGTAAGCTGTCGAAGCAGCGGGACAAACACTGTCAAACCGAAAAATCCATAAACAACAGATGGGATTCCTGCAAGGAGGTTTACCATTGCTTTCAGTGGACCATACAGTTTCTTCGGACAGTAAAATGCAAGGAAGATAGCAAGCAAAAGGGCTGTTGGAACACCTACCACAATTGCCCCTGCTGTTACATAAATACTTCCAAGGATAAATGGGAAAATTCCATATAAGCCATTGGATGGTTTCCATTTCATTCCAAACAGAAAATCAGGCAGGCCAATCTTCGCCATTGCCGGGATTCCGTTTGCAAACAAGAAAATGCAGATTAATGCAACGGCTAATACGGAGGTACAGGCCGCTGCGAGGAATACAAATTTCATTACAGTTTCATTGATCGATTTCATATAAAGTAAGTTCCTTTTTTATTCGGAAAATTTGGATCCTGCAAAACTTTTGACGGGCTTTGCAGGATTCCTTATTTCTGTTTCTTGTTTCGTAACTGTAAAGGTACTTTATTTCTTTACTATTCACTGGCAGCATTCCGCAAGATGTTTTTTGTGAACAGTGACTTTATTTCTTATTATTTTGTAAGGTCTTCCCAGGTTGTGATGTTGCCTGTGTAAACATCTTTTACCTGCTCGCTTGTAAGCTCCTCAACACCACTGTCGTTGTTTACGATTACAGCGATACCATCTTTTGCGATAACAGTTGCGGTAAGACCAGCCTCAGTCTCGCTGTCTTTTAAATCACGGGATGCCATACCGATATCGCAAAGTCCGTCAATTGCAGATGTCATACCAGTTGTAGAATCACTCTGCTGAACCTCAATATCAACTTTGTCATTTACTGCCTTGTAGCCTTCAGCAAGCTTCTCCATAACTGGTGTTACAGAAGATGATCCAGCTACTACAACTTTTCCTTCTACGTCAGCTGCTTCATATGCAGGTTTGTCGCCTACAGCGATGTATCCATTGTCTTCAATGATCTGCTGTCCGTCTGCGCTCATGATGTATGTAATGAAATCCTGTGCCGCTTCGCTTACATCATCCTTTGTTGCAATGTTGAATGGACGAACTACTTTGTAATCTCCGGATTCAATGTTTTCTGCTGTTGCCTCTGCTCCGTCGATTTTTAATGCTGTTACACTGTCATCCAGAGAACCAAGAGATACATATCCGATTGCATTTACGTCCTGTGCTACTGTGCTTAACATAACGGATGTGCTGTTTGTGATCTTTGCTGCTTCTGTTGTATTGTCTACTTTATTTCCATCTGCGTCTTTTTCTTCAATTCCAAATAGTTCAATGAATGCACCTCTTGTACCGGATCCGTCTTCTCTGGAGCAGATTGTGATATCTCCGGAAGCTGCTGCCATAACTGTTGTTCCCATTGTTGCTACTCCTAATAATGCCGCCATTGCTACTGCTAAACCTTTTTTCATGATTAATAATCTCCTTTTCTTCGCGGTCCTTATGTTTTTTCTCTCTCTCGCGATTACAGTTGTATCTTACTGTCCTTCTGTAAAATGCACTAGCTTTAAAAAGTAAAATCAATGTAAAAAACAGACCTCAATGAGATCTGTTTTTTACACTTTACGATTATTTAATTTCTTTTACTCTCCGAATGTCATAAATTACGCAAATTCCTGCATAATCCATAATCCTTTTATAAATAGCATCTGCCGGATCATCCTGGTGACGATCTGGCGGATGAGGCAGGCGGCGCTGATAAACAACAGGCTCACTTCTCTGGTTTTTTTTGCCGGCATCCTTTCCAGGCTCCGGCTGCATTTTCTGCCCCTCATGGCCAGCCATGATATATTCCATATTTTCCAGCAGCTGTCCGATGATACGTGTTTCTCCCTTTCCCGGACCGCCATAAAGAACCTTGATCTCTTCCTTGTGCTTCCAAAGCTTCAGAAGCAGGTCATGTACATACTCAACGCTGCCGTTCACCGGCTTTCCAAAAGGCATGCAAAGCTCATCTCCACAGAACAGGATTCCCTCCTGGTCGTCCAAAAAAGCAAGACTTCCTACTGCATGGTCTGGAATCTTGAAGGTGGTAAGATGCCTTCCTCCAAGATCAAATACATAGCCTTCGTCAATCACCTGCACCGGATAAGATCTTGGGAAACAGATTCCCTCAAAGCTTGGAAATGGAATGGTTGCCAGTTTTTTTGTCTCTGCGGACATATAGGCACAATCAAAATAACTGTTATTTGCCGTATGATCAAAATGGTCGTGGGTATTGGCAATTCGTTTTACCGGTTTGTCTGTCAGGCTCTGACAGTATGCGCGGAGATTGCCACATCCATAACCGGAATCAATTACAAGCGCCTCATTTTCCCCCTCTACCAGATAAGAATAATCGCCATCACTTAAGATCTGCCAGGTTCCCGGTGCGATCTTTTCTGATTGGAAAAAAGACACATCCATAGGCTGGCGGCTTCCATCCTCATGCTCCAGCAGAATATGATGTTTACATAAAAAATCAATAGGGCTTCTTCGCTGCGCAAACAGCCAGTCTCCAATCGCCTCCAGATTATAAGCCTGCGGCCAGGTTGCCATATGGTAAAACCAGGGCTTGATATCTTCCAGTTCTTCCAATACGGAATCTCCCTCAAACCAGGTAAAAAAGATATGCTCTCCAGATCCGACAAGTGTTCTTACCTTCCTGTTCTGCTCCGGCAATGGTGCTTTTGCATCCAGGCTTCCTCTGGTAACTCTTCCGCCATTTTCTTCAATCTGCTTCATGCAGTCTCCCATAATAGGAAAGGCTTTAAAATCCTTTTCCGAAACAAGCGCCCAGATATTTTCTTTTTTCAGTGCACCACAGGTCTTAGGATTCCACTGTCCTGCCACCAGAAAACATCCGCCGAAAAATCCCGGATTGCGAAGCATCAGCTCCATCAGCATCATACATCCCATAGACTGTCCGGTTCCGTAAATTCTCTTTTCATCTACAGATGGTTGCAGGCGCAGCACCTCTTTTACCAGTTCTATGGTAGCATCCGCCTCCCAAGTCACCCGAAAATCATCATCAGCAGCCTGTCTGGGATAACAAGGAGCCAGTACAAAACACGGCTGCCGATTCTGCCAGTAGCTGGTCGCCCATACTGTCGCGCCTTTTCCCTGGGTAAGGGTTCTGGTCACATCCTCTGAACAGCTGCCCATGTCATGGATAAACAAAACCAAAGGATAGGTTTCCCCGGCCTGCATATTTTCCGGAACATATAAATTGTATGCCAATTTGCGTCCTGTCTCCTCACCAGGAACATCCGGGACCTGAAATTCAAACTGGTTAAACCGGTTCACTGCCTGCATGCATGCCTTGTCTATGTCTTCCCTAGTGTAGTTCTTTTCCGTCATATATGTTTCATCCTTTCATTCTTCCAGAAGTCCAAGTGCTTTCCTTAGCAAAATCTCAGCAGCCCCGTTTCCAAAAGGAGAATTCATCGCTTCATATTTGCTGTTATCATAAGCGTCGCGCTCTGCCATATACTTGGCTCCGCCATTTACCATGGTGCATACCAGGGTATGGCGATATGGGGAAAAAGTCCGAAGCGCAATCCCGCTTTTGCAGTTCAGCTCCGGTTTCACACCGACCAGCGCCAGATTTCCCAGGCAGATCGCCTCTACTGTCGTCACTTTATCTTTTGCCGGAATGTATTCTGGTGTTTTCATTGGATGCAGTTTTTTCAGTTCCCGTTCCATTTCCTTTCCTGGCACCAAAAACTCTGTCTTTCCAAATTCCAGTTCCTGCATCATTTCTTCACATGTGATCTGTCCGGTTATCTGGCATACAGTCTCTCCCAGGCTGTTGCCAAGCTTTTCACAGATTCCAAAGCCCTCTTCCCGCCGGTCTGTCCGGATTTTTTCTCCACGGACAAAGGTTCCATAACTGCTTTTTCTACCGGAGCCTGATCTCCTGCTGCCCCGATCAGGTACAGCGCAACAAAACCATCATCTCCTGTGTTCTTTTCCACATAGTCGCAGGCAATTCCTGCAACATCCGGACTTACTGCCTTTCCTCCTGCACTTAACGCAGAACCGTCAAGCACAGATGACTGTAGTCCATAATGGAAGACAGCAGCCATAGGCTTTCCATCTTCTTTGTTAATACGTACAACAGAGACTTTATGGTCGCAAAGCCCCGGACCTCCGGTTCCTACCCACCAGCGTCCTCCAGCTGTACATCACGGTTACAGTTTATCAGACTATAGCCATCTCCAATTCCCATAGTAGCGTTCTGAAGGCCTGCAAAGCCTTTTCCAACTGCCTCCAGGGAAGCTCTTATCAGTCTTCCCGGTATTTTGCTTTTTCTGCAATTCTCTCCGGATCTTTTAAAATAAAATCCGGCAATAAATGAGGTGCGGAAAAAGTGTGTGTAACGCATACCCACACATGATCCTCCTCAACCGGATAATTTTCTGCAATTTTCTTACGGATCGCATAAGTTTCCTCATCTGGCATAGACGTTATCTCAAGGGACAGCAGCACACAGTCTGCCCGCTTTGGATCACAACCGCGCGCGCATTCAGGGTTCTGTGGATGACAGCAAAATCCTCTATTTCCAAATATTCTTCAGCCAGTATAATTTCTGATTTTCCTGCGCCAGCTTCATACAGCCCCTCCTTACATTCCCTTCTGGGAATTATATATTTTTTTGTTATCGCATACTTTTTCCGTATACAACCATAAAATCCCAAGAACTGCTACCAGGATATACTCCTGCAGATCTTTCACCAGGTTAGAAGAAAAACCATTATAAGCCACTGTTATTCCCACAGCCACAAGAAGCATGGTGAGGGATAAGCCAACTGAAAGCTTCTGTGCCTTTTGAAGCTGAAGAGCGGTACTTTTGTACTTGTAAATGGTCATATCTCTTGGTGCAGATACATAAAAGAAAAGGATCCAGCCAAGCCATACATACCCCAGCATGCTAAAAGCCTGAAGCAGAGCTATCGCCGGATTTAAGTTGCAGTAAAGTCCCTTGGTTCCTGCTTTTGCAAAAAAGTACAGTTCCAGACCAAAGAGTACCACATAACACACCCGGAGAAGTGCCTGCATAACCGGAGTAAGCTCCTGTCTGTAATAAAATCCCTTATAGGTATACTGAAGATGGGTTCCGTTTCCACGTTTGTTCGAAACCCGATCTTCCTCATAATCCTCAAAATATTTCTGATAGTATCTGCCCATTTTTTCTCTCCTGGTTCATTTAAGAATTAATTTCTTCCACTCTGCAGCATGATACAAAATGGTCCTTGGAAACTTCCCGAAGCTCCTGTGGCTGATGACACTTTTCTGTTGCATAAGGACATCTTGCCGCAAAACGGCAGCCCGGTTTCGGCTCGATCGGAGAAACGATTTCTCCTTTCAGAATGATTCTCTGTTTCTGATGATGAATGTCAACGGAAGGAATTGCTGAAAGCAGAGCCTTGGTATATGGATGTAACGGTCTGTCAAACAGTTCCTTGGAAGTTGTGGTTTCCACAAGCTGTCCCAGGTACATAACACAGATGTTATCGGAAATGTGCTTTACTACAGACAGGTCATGGGTAACAAACATATAAGTGACGCCTGATTTTTCCTGCAGATCCTGCAGCAGGTTCAGAACCTGTGCCTGAATGGAAACATCCAGTGCGGAAACCGGCTCGTCACAGACTACAAAGGCAGGATCCAGTGCAAGTGCACGGCCAATTCCTACTCTCTGTCTTCTTCCTCCGTCCAGCTCATGAGGATATGCATACCTGAGACGTTCATCAATTCCTACCATCTCCATAATGCGGTCTGTCTCGTCACTCAGCTCTCCTTTTTTGAATTTTCCAGAAAGCTCCAACGGTTCACGTATGGTTTCCTCTACGGTCATTCTTGGATTCAGGGAAGCAAACGGATCCTGGAAAATGATCTGCATCTGCTCTCTTAACTGGTGAAGCTTATGTTTATGCACATGGGTAATATCCTCTCCGTTGAAGAAAATCTGTCCGTCTGTGCTTTCGTATAAGTGGATCAGGGTTCGTCCCAGAGTGGATTTTCCGCAGCCAGACTCTCCAACCACTCCCATTGTCTTTCCTTTTCCTATAGAAAAAGTCACATCATCTACTGCGTGAAGCATTCCCTTAGGAGTTTCAAAATATTTTTTCAGATGTTTTACTTCCATCAGATTCTCTGACATCTCTATTCTCCTTTCTGCTTCATGCCTTACTTTGGACAGGCTTTGCTGCCTTTATGCATCTGCATACATGGGTACCGCCAAGCCCTGTTAAATCTACTGCTGCCTTCTTACATTCTTCAGATGCATAAGGACATCTTGGTGAAAAAGCACAGCCAGATGGCAGATTACTTGGATCCGGCGGCATTCCTGCGATAGGGGAAAGCGTTTTACATCCGAATGGATATCCGGAAGAGAACCAAACAGACCGATCGTATAAGGATGTGTAGGATGGTCAAAGATTTCCTCTTTGCTTCCGTATTCCACAATTTCACCTGCATATACAACAGCTACATTGTCACATACCTCTGCAACGATTCCCAGGTCATGTGTGATCATGATCATCGCTGTATTTAACTCCTTCTGGAGATTTTTGATAATATCCAGAACCTGGGCCTGAATGGTCACATCCAAAGCAGTGGTAGGTTCATCAGCCAGAAGAAGATCCGGCTGCAGGCCAGTGCCATGGCGATTACAACTCGCTGTTTCATTCCACCGGAAAACTGATGTGGGTAATCACGGAATCTGGAACCTGGAATTCCAACCATTTCCAGCATTCTTTTTGCCTTTTCTTCTGCTTCTTTCTTGGAAGCATGTTCATGAAGGGCAATTCCTTCTGCGATCTGTGCGCCTACACGCATAACCGGATTTAAAGCTGTCATAGGATCCTGGAAAATCATGGAAATTCTTTTTCCACGGATTTTACGCATTTCCTCATTTGCCAGAGGGAGAAGATTTTTTCCCTCAAGAAGGATTTCTCCTCCATCTACCTGCGCAGGCGGCTCTGGAAGAATACGCAGAATGGATTTGGCGATTGTCGTTTTCCCGGCACCTGTTTCTCCTACCAGACCTAAAGTCTCCCCTTTTTCCAGGGAAAAAGAAACATTATTCACAGCATGGATTTCTTTTCCCTCAGAGGTATAATGTACGGTCAGATTTTTCACTTCAATAAAAGGAGTGGTATTCTTTTGAGTATTCACGATTTGTCCCTCCTATTTTTTCAGTTTCGGATCCAGTGCATCACGAAGTCCGTCCCCCAGCATATTCAAGGAAAGAACTACAAGTGCAATGGCAAGTCCTGGAAACAGTACCATATGAGGATAATCTCTCATATAAGTTCTTGCTGCGGAAAGCATAGCACCCCATTCCGGTGTAGGCGGCTGGACACCAAGTCCGATATAGCTTAAGGATGCAGCCATCAGAATAGTATTTCCGATTCCCATGGTAACCGAAACAATGATCGGGGAAATACTGTTTGGAAGAATGTGTTTCATGATCAGTCTTGGAACAGAGCAGTTGATAGTCTGCGCTGCTTCCAGATATTCCATTTTACGGACCCCCATGATCGAACCACGAAGAAGTCTTACAGTCATAGGAATTCCACCTATGGAAAGGGCAATGATGGTATTTACAAAACCGCTTCCCAGACAGGCTGAAATTGCAACTGCCAGAAGGATTCCAGGGATTGCCTGAAGGATATCCACAAGTCGCATTACAACAGTATCTACAATTCCACCAAAATATCCAACAATGGAACCAATAAACATTCCTACTACAGTAGAAATGATCGTTGCCAGAAATCCAAGGGAAAGGGAAGCTCTTGCTCCATAAAGAAGACGGCTGAAAATATCTCTTCCCATTTCATCAGTTCCACACAGATGTGCGAAAGAAGGACCGGAAAAACGTTCCAGCATGTTCATCTCGTCATATGCATAAGGCATGATCCATGGTGCCAGAAGCGCTACGGCAAATAATATAAGAATAATGACCAGACCGGCCATGGCCAGCTTGTTTTTACGAAGACGCTTCATTACCAGACTGAACTGGCTTTCTTTCTTTTTTCTTGTCTTTGCTGCATGTCCTGCAACAGCTGCACTGCCTGCCATTATTTTTTCCTCCTTTTCCAGCTTTTCTGCTGTCCTTCATACTGTGCTTTGATACGCGGATCAACATATGCGTAGATAATATCAACCAGCAGCATGATCAGACTGAATACTGCTCCAAGGAACAATACACCACCCATAACGATAGGGTAATCACGGTTGTTAATCGCAGATGTGGTATACATTCCGATTCCCGGAATAGAGAATACGGACTCAATTACTACTGTACCGCCAAGCATCATTCCCATACCATTTCCAACTACGGTGATGATCGGGATCAATGCATTTGGAAGCGCATGTTTATAAAGAATGTCCCGCTCAGACAGACCTTTTGCCCTTGCGGTCACAATATAGTCAGAACGAATGACCTCCAGCATACTGGAGCGTGTCTGCCTTGCCTGGGATGCAATTCCGGCAAAAGCATTTGCAATACAGGAAGAATGAAATACTGGAGTCCGCCTACGCCATATGGTGGCAGCCATCCAAGTTTTACAGAGAAAAACAGAACCAGCATCATGGCAAGCCAGAAACCAGGAATGGAAACTCCTGCAAGTGCAATGATCATGCAGATACGGTCTGCGATTCCGTTCTGATGTACTGCTGCTGTAATTCCAAGTGGTGTACCGATTACGATCTGAAGAAGCATACAGATCAGGGCGATGATAAAGGTGTAAGGAAGTCTGTATAAAATACCGGACATAACAGACTGATTCTGAAAATAAGAGGTTCCAAGATCAAAATGTAAAAACACCTGATTCAAATAAGAAAGTAAACGGACAAGATAAGGCTTGTCCAAACCCATTTCAATACGTTTTGCTTCAATAGCCGCAGGTGTGGCACCGTTTCCGAGAATGGCAACTGCCGGATCACCAGGGCAAAAATACATGATTGTAAAAATTACAATGGAGATTCCCAGAAGTACCGGGATCATCCAGAGAATACGCTTTACTGTATATTTCCACATATTCCAAGAACTCCTTTCCTTTGGCACGGCCACCGTTTTGGGGTAAAACGGTGGCTGACCAGGCTGTGCCCTTTTTATTTTGCGTAAGTGCAGGCTCCAGGAAGGATCTGGTTACGGATGTCAAGTGCTACATCTGAAATCTTGTCAGAATGTACGATGTTGATCGGTCCTTCTACAACGCCATAACCATAGCATTTTTCAACCAGATAATCATGAAATGCTTCAATGCTCTCAGGGCCATAGGTCTCGGTGCTTAAAGCTGCTTCCATCAGGCTCTGAAGCTGGTCATCCTGGGTAAAGTTTGCAGCACCGCCGGTAAGGGACTCATAATCTCTCTTATCCCAGCAGAGCTTCCACTGATTTACGATGTAGTCTGTAGAACCTGTCGTTTTCAGAAGAATGTCAAATCCGTCTGCATTGTACTGCTCCTGCTGGCCCATCATCTGATCATAACCAACCAGTTCTACGGTTACACCAATCTGTCCCCAGTAAGCCTGAAGCATCTGACAGATCATCTCGTTCATTCCGGAATTGATGTATTCCAGTCTTAATGTAGAACCGTCATAATTGGACTGCTCCAGATACTCTTTTGCTTTATCTACATCATAATCATAATAATCTTCACTGTCCCACTCGCTGTTGTAGTCCGGATAAGTTGCATTTGCGAAATCTTTTACAGCTGTTCCGTTTCCATTAAATACGCCTACGTTGATTCCATCTTTGTCAATAGCATAAGCAAGTGCCAGACGGAGATTGTCATCATCCTTAAATACGGAACTGTCAGACATATTGTACTCTACGTCATAAGTCAGGTTATCCATTACAACGCTGACTGCATTTCCATCTGAGAACTCGCCGCCCTCTTCAAATTTGGAAATATCTGTATCCGGAACACCGTTGGAAATGTCTACAGAGTTTGTCTGAAGTGCAACGGTATGCTGGGAAGCCTCTGTGATTACAGAGAAGTGGATTTCTCCTACATTATGGATACTTGTTCCATGTACCAGTGATTCGTCTGTCTGCCAGTAATCTCCGGTATCTTTCATAACGATCTCAGAACCTGGTACATAGCTGTCTACCAGATATGCGCTGGTTCCAACAGGTGTGGTTGCCATCTGGTCTGGAGATGCTTCATAAGCTGCCTGTGTTACAATGGCACATTCCAGCATAACGTTCTCGAATTCTCCGATTTCCAGATCTTTGTTAAATTTAAACTCTACATGATAATCATCTGTTGCAGTTACACTGTCGATTACGGAAAGTTTTCCATAGTTCTTTGTTGCGATTGCAGATTCAAAGCTGAATACAACATCAGAAGCAGTCAGTGGATTTCCTTCTGCATCATGAATGTAATCATAAAGCTCTACATCATAAGTTTTCGGATCTACCTCGTCCCAGCTCTTTGCAAGTACTCCATATGCAACGCCGTCTTCTCTGGTGATCAGATACTCATATGTGGTAAAAAGAACTGCAATACGTCCCATGGACATTCCTGACCAGGGGCCCATATTCTCCGGATCTGCCATAATTCCTACTGTAACAGAATCGGTTTCACCTTCTTCGGCTGCAAAAGCAGTTGTTCCTCCGAATGCAAATGTTGCCATCATACTTGCTGCAAGGATAAGTGCGATATTTCTTTTTCTCATGATATTCTCCCTTTCTTCACTGACATTTTCAGCATTTTTTCTTTTACTTTTCTTGCTATAGCATCTTTTGACTCGTCATTTTGTACATCTCTTCTTTATAATCGTATTATACTTTATGATTTTTCAACAAGCAATCCGACTTAAAAAGGCTTTTATGCTTAAATTGCATAAATCGACCGTACCCATTCCACCATTCTCCTGGATAATCAGCTCTTCCATGGACTTCATTCCACACAATTTCGTAATCCACATTGGTCTTTCCACATTCCATCAGTTTCAGGGCAAGAATCATGGTCACAGTCAGCGAAGTGTCCGCATCTTTTGCCCCCACCCGGATTCTGTAATAAGGCGCAGTTTTTTCTTTTCCTATATAATTCAGCGGATTTAATAATCTCTTTTGTCTGGCAAGCTCTTTGTCTCCGCAGATTTTTTATAGCCAGGAGATATCTGGCAGTTTCACCGGGATACTCCTCTTTCAGGTCTTCCATAATCCCGGCCAGCTGGGTGTTAAAATGTCTCTTATCTATACCACTGGTTCCAAACTCCTGATTCTCTGCCTGGATCAGATCCAGATCGTCAAAAGCGGGGCAAAGTTTCAGACGTTTATGATAATCCTGTTCCATTTCGTTTATAGAAGAAATACATGTTTTTCCATCCTTGAAACGAAGCAGGAATACTGCTCCAGTTCCTGTCTCTTTTCTGGAAATTTCGTCACGTATTTGTCTGCGGCTTTCTCCAGCTGTTTTTTCAGCCAGACACTTCCATTTCCACCATGGTCTTTGGCTATTTTTAATAATTCACCTGTATCCGGATTCTTCAGCTCCAGCGAGTTAAAATATTCCACATATTTTTCTCCCATTTTCCTGGAAAGACTTTGTGCAAACGGGCTTAAATTTCCCTCCCCAAAGCCAACAAAGGGCATTCCTGTATAATGTGTCTGGCCTTCAAACATCCATTCATATGCGAAATCGGCATGATCCAGATCCGAGATCGGGCAATAGCACTGTGCACCGAAAATCTGGTCACTTTGGGTAAGGTCTGCTCCCATCTCTTTCCATTCTTCTTCATAGTCTGCGCAGTCACCTGTACAGCCAAGAAGGGTACTCATGGCGCCCCCTGCACTGATTCCTACTGAAATGATGCGCTCCATGTTTCCAGGAAGCACACTGGCATTTCTTTTCAGGAAACGGATTCCAGCTTTTAGATCAGCCACGGATACAGGAGCTTTTCCGCAAAATACCCCTTTTTCATCTACAGAGCTTCTTCCCCGGCAGCCGCAGGACACATAAACAAAACCAGCCAAAACAGCCTCCACTCCCATAGAACGGTGGTCATCCAGTTCAAAGGGCTCTGCTTCATGGTATCCTGCCAGTCCGTTTTCAAAAATAACCGGTGCCGTGCTGGCGGTATAGCCCATTCTGATTTCCTCATGCAGGACGTTTCCCTGCCCATCCAGGTATTCAGCCGGGACAAAGATGTTCATAGACTGTTCCTTTTGTACTCTTGGTTTCTCACAATAGCAGACCTGCTCCAGTTTGTAGCAGTTCCATTCTTTTAAATAAATCCATTTTTTCTTTTGTTCTTTTATATCCAGATTTCCCATTGCTTTTCCTTTCTGTTCTTTACATAAATAGAACCCTCGTGATTTCTGCGCTTCCATTCTCACTGCTTTACGCCTCACGAGGTTCTCATTCTATTTCTCACTCACGGTCTCATTTTCTTTTACATAAGTCTGCACATATCCCAGAAAACTTTTCAGGGATCTGCAATTTTCTTATTTTTCTGATAGACCAGACAAATACTGGTTGTAACATAGGGAACTACATCAACCAGGACCACATCTTCATAGGTCCTGCCAGAAATCGGCCTTCTTGTAAGTACCGCCACACCCATCTTTTTCGCAACCAGATCGATCAGATTCTCTCCCCGAGGCCTGTAAACGCTACATTGGGTTCAAATCCGGCTTCCCTGCAGGCATTGACACAGATGCTGTACATGGTTGTATTTTTATTCAAAAACAAAAACGGCTCATTCTGTATTTCTTCCAGTGACAGATATTCCCGGTTTGCCAACGGATGATTCTTCGGTAATATGGCAACCAGATGATCTGTTGTAAATGGAATTTTGTTAAATCCGTCAAATAATCCATCCTTGTCCCTGACAAAGCCGCATTCGCATTTTTCTTCCAAAAGAAGCTGTAGAATCTGGGAAGAATCTGCTTCCAGTATGTTCAGCTTATATCTGGGATTAGCCTGTTTAAAACCAGCCAGCACATCGGTGATATTGTACCGGACCATGGACGGAATCGAGCAACGGTGATCGTAGAAGAAACTCCGCTTAAATAGCTCTGAAGCACATTTTCATATTCTTCCTGTATTTCCACCATCTTTTTGGCATATGGCAAAAATGCCTGTCCGAAACCATTTAACACTACTTTTCTGGTCGTCCGGTCAAATAAAGGAGAACCAAGATCCAGCTCAATGCTTTTTATGTGTCTGGATAAAGATGACTGGGCTATAAATAAAGCATCCGCAGCTTCCAGATAGTTTCCCGTCTCCGCCAGCACCACAAACTCACGAATATAGCTTAATTCCATAAATTTGCCGTCCCCTCCACTTCAAAATCCTTTTGTCAGTTACATACAATCTCATTGTCTGTTTACCAATATATTTTAGCACAAGTCCCCAAAAATTCCCACTGTTTTTGATTTTTTTCATACAACAGTGGGAATAAAAGAAAAATTTTCTGTTGTTTAAAGCTTGTAGATGCTTCTTGCATTTTCACCAAGAATCTGGTTTTTCTCTTCTTCTGTAAGTTCCAGCTGTTGGATAAATTCCGGTCCACCGGTCAGCCACTCTGCTCGTACCGGATAAGAGGTTCCAAAATAATGTGGTCTGCACCGAGAATTTTCACTGCACATTCCAGCAGGTCTTTTCCCCAGGGCTGTGCATGGGATACTTCATAATAAATATTTTCCCGGATCTGGTCACAGAAACGGTCTGTATCTGTTTCAAAACGTTTTACGGTATCCTGCTGGGCACCTGCCGGTTTCCTACGGAACATGGAACTCAGGTATGAGAAAAATGCGCCTCCCAGCATGGAATGTACCAGTTTTACATCCGGGCACTCATCAAACAGCCCGCCAAATACTTCGCGGCCAATGGCAATGGTCTGATCCATACAGCGGCCATAGGAGCGACGCAGATTGGTGTAATCTGTAATGGACTGATGATCAACCGGGATGGGAGAATGATGGACATAGGCTGTCATTTTCATTTCATTCAGTTTCCGGAAAAAAGGACGGAAGATTTCGTCATCCAGATACTTGTTTCCATAATGGGAGGAAATCTGTACCCCAGTCATTCCCAGCTCTTTTACACAGCGTTCCAGCTCATAGAGAGCTTCTTTTCCACCATAAGGCGGAACCACTGCAAGTGCTGCAAATCTGCCATTTCCTTTTCTCACATGTTCTGCAAGACCATCGTTAAATTTTTTACACATTTCAAGGGAAAGCCAGGTGTGACAACAGGGAATCTTCAGGACGGCTTTCTTCACACCAGCCTTGTCCATGTCTTCCAGCTGCTTTTCTATCCGGTATTCTCCCTGGACATAATTCAGGTTCTCACAGCCTTTGGGTTCCTCCAGCACGATCTGTTTCTTTGTGGTGCCCGGGATTTCTTCGCATCTTGCATGCACTCCATATACTTCCGGAATACATCTCATAAACTCTTCCAACATTTTTTCATTGGTGAATAATTCTTCCGGAAGCCAGTACATATTCGCATCAATTGTCATTTTGGTTCCTCCTTACAATTTATAGAATATTGATAACCAGCTTTCTTATAGTCTGAATTATATCTAAGATGTTTTGCACAAGCAATTCGATTCCATTTTGCATTTATCCGCAACATGCATAAATAGGAAATTATACAAGCTCTAACCTATTTGCTTCCTCCAAGATAGCCTTCATTTACAAAGGTCTGCCACGGCCAGCGTCCGTGCATTTCCCAGTTTTCCCCAATTATATATCCTGGCTGTGCTGTGATTCCGGTACAATCAGCCGGATCAAGAGGCATATCGTCTGCATTGTCATATACTTTATCACAGGTATAGGTAGTGCCATCTACTTCTACCTCTTCAGTCTGGTCATAGACTCTGACAAAAGATCCGGTGTTGTCCACGATCTGACACTGATTGTCCTCTCTGGAATCAAACTTAGCCGCCTCATCTGCCGCTTCCGTAAACATTCCATTACCATTCTCGTCAGTTGCATAATACTTCACAACACCATTTTCATCTGTATAAGTCAGAATATAAACCGGAATCTTAAATGCCTGCTCCCAGTCTGTCAGATTGTCCACACCATAGTAGGTCCATTTCTGTGTTCCTTCCATTCCACCGCTCATGACATAATAAGCATATACACTTGCAATGTCATAATCGTGGGAAATGGTATCACCCACCGTATATTTCTGTGAATCCCATTCCATTTTGGCAGTATTGATATCTACAGTCATCGTCTTATATACCGGAATATTGGCCCAGTAAATATAATTGACCGTGATCACTGTTTTATCTTTATCTGTTTTCACTGTAAAATCTTTTCCCGGCTCCAGAACCAGCTCATCCCCATAATCACTGCGCATGGTAAGTGCAAAGTCATCTTCTGTAAGTGCGGAAGCATCAAAATCAACAGGCCATTTAATATCCAGATCATCCGGATAAGGATCACACAAAACAGGTTCCCCGCCTTCTGTATCAGTAGTCCAAAGAGGCTGTGTATCATTAATCAGACTTCCGTTGCTTTCGATGGTGAAGGTTCGTCCAAAGGAATATACATGAATCCGGAAAGTAGTTTCTTTAAGCGGCAGGCCGTTATAGGTAAGACCGCCTACTCCGATATTAATATAATAATTTCCGTTTCCGTCACCGCCAAGAGGTGAGAAGTCTCCCTGAAGCTGTTCTGGTGTTACAGTATAAATATTTTTCCATCTGTCCATTCTCCGGACAAAGTTCCTTCTTCAAACTGGAAATCTGTAAGATAATAACCATCTCCATCTCTTAACGTCACATAAGAGGAGCTGCTGTCGATCATTTCATCATTTACGTCATCCAGTTTCAGAGCAACCGTCACCTTATCTTCCTGAAATGTTGTTTCATTTTTCTCTCTTGTTGCTTCCACAGTTCCTTCAATCTGAACCTCCGGGATCGTATAAGAACCAGCCTTTTCTGAAGCCGGAACATACTGTCCGTGGTTATCCCCCTCCACAACTAGCGGGATTCCACCATTTGGCATTACATAAAAATCTGCAGAACCATTGGTAGAAAAGCCTTCTATCTTTGATGCATCAACTGTGATATCCAGTTCAAAGTCCTCTCCATTTACTGCAAATGCAATTCCACTATTGTTTACAAAAACAGGTTCTCCCGCTTCATTTACAAACCATCCGGTTACATCTGTGTTATCATCCACATCAAATTGCCATCCTTCTTTTGCTTTCAGGCGGATGGTGTAGATACTTGTGTCTTTAATATTTACTTCATCTGCATTCAGAGAAGAAAAATACATATTTCCTTCTTCCTCAGGCTTTTTTCTTCAGCCATTACTATACGTTCTCCAACAGCCGGTACTGTAAAAACGGTAAGCGAGCAGGCAGCTAATAATGCAATTACTATTCTTTTCTTCATTTGTTTCTCCTTCTGTTGTGCGCATTTGTTTTATTTGGCCAAATTTTACTCTTGCAGCATGTTTATTTTGTTGATATTGATATCTTATCATTCTGTTCTTCCAATAATCAATTCGTATTTTTGTTCACACACTGCACTTTTTGCATAAATGAAACTATCTTTTCACATTTTTTAATTAAGTTCGCTTATTAACATTTCTTCCAATTGCTCTGCAGCAATTCTTACTTCGTTTATCTGCTCCGCTGTAATATTCTCCAAATGAACCCCACCAGTGCATACCACTGTTTTTCCACATGTCCTGCATACATCTTCAGCCAACATACGACATATGCTCTCGTCTTTATGCCCGGTAAGATTCATCACAGAGGACGTGACACTTCTCTCCCCATTCCGGAAAGGGAAGGTCTTGGCACTGCCATAACCGTACAGCCAATATGAGGTTTATCGCCGCCTTGTATGTATAACAAAATGTCTTCTCCGATTTTTGCAGCCCCGGCTTCTATATCAAAATCTGGCGTGCTGATTTTTTTTACTACAGTCCATTCCATCGTTTGTACTCCTTTGCTTCTATTCCAAATGGTTCCAGAAGCTTCGCGGCAATGTGATATACCATTTCATCTATGTTCTCCGGCTTCTGGTAAAAGGTCAACATCGGCGGGATTATGTGGACACCCGGAATCATGGATAAGTCATAGAGATTCCGCAAATGTATCGCACTCATGGGCGTTTCCCTTGCAGCAAGAACCAGAGGGCGTTGTTCCTTCAAGATTACGTCTGCCGCCCTCAGAAGAAGGTTGTCTGCATATCCGCTGTGAATTCCGGCTACTGTTTTCATAGAGCAGGGAACAACCAACATCCCACAGGTTTTAAAAGAACCACTTGCAGGTTTTGCACCAATTTCTTCTGGTTCCAGGCAATAATCTGCCAGCTTCTTGATTTCTTCCACAGACAGCTTGCTTTCCTGCTGACAGGTCAGCTCACCACTTTTAGTCAGAACCAGCCAGGATTCGTAATCTTCCTCTTCTTTTATCAATTCCAGACATTTTTGCAAAACCGGAATTCCGCTTGCACCTGTTGCACCTATGATTAATCTTTTTTTCTCTTTTGAAATCTTCTTAATCATTTTATTTTCTATTATTCTCATTTCCAATATTGTTTTTCGCCATTACGATTCTGATATTTTTTTATCAGGAATCTTTTCAATTGTTACTTATCATCAATATTTTCCCATTCTATAACCAACGTGAAGGATCCACTTCCATAAATTCAGCCCGCGTAAACCTGCCCTTTTCCCTATACGGTACTGTACAGTCAAAAATAGTTTTGCATGCAATTCCATGGTCTTTTATACCTGGTGAACAGGAGGGAGCATTGGATGGATCCAGCGGATGGCATCTGACACCCGGAATAGTAATAATATCTGCATCCCCCTGGAATCTGGTATTCATTGCCCACAGCACATCATTCATATCAAAGCAGTCCACATCTTCATCTACAAGAAACACATGCTTCAGCTCACTAAATGCAGAAAATGCCAGCAGAGCAGCCTGCCGCTGCCTTCCCTCATCACTTGCAGATAACTTTTTGAATTGGAGCACAGCCATATATTTTCCACCACCAGCTGAACAACAGTATACATTTTGAAGTCTTCCTGGCATTGCCTTTTCCACCATTCCATAAATGCTTGCCTCTGTAGGGATTCCTGCCATTGACACATGCTCCTCACTTGGGCCAATGCAGGTCTGCATGACAGGATTCTTCCGATGTGTTACTGCCTTTACCTTGATCAGCCAGCATTCTTCACTTGCTGGTCCGGTATACCCAGGAAATTCCGGCATGGCATATCCGGTATGACTGTTCTGATCTTCTTTTACCCGCACATGAGGAATCACTTCTCCTTCAATCACATATTCCGCATTTGCAATTGCCATTTCTTTTATGGAAACGCATTTGCAAAGCCGTACCGGTTCTTTGCGGATTGCCCCTGCTACCGAAAGTTCATCATAGCCTAGCGGTGTTGTAGGCGGTTCAAAACAGGAACCGATTTCTATAGCCGGATCCACACCAATACTAATAGAAATAGGTAAAGTCTTATTCAGTTCTTCTGCCCGTTCTGCCATTGCCCCAATATGTCTCGCACCTGGGGTAAAGAATATAGACAATTCATCTTTTCCCTGTATGCAAAGCCGGTGAATCGTCACATCATGAACGCCTGTATCCGGATGGGTTGCATAACACATTCCCAGGGTAATGTAAGGTCCCGCATCCACAGGAGTATTAGTCGGAGCCGGAATCAGTTTATACAGGTCAAAATCCGGTTCATCTGCCTTATGAATCACTTCCTGGCAAGGAGCTGGCGTGAAGATTTCCACTGGCGGTATGGGTTCTGCCACACTTTGATACAGCATTTTTCCAAGATTTTCCGGTTCACAGCCAAGCAATACCGCTACTCTTTTTCTACTTGCAAGAAGGCCGATTGCCACTTTCGCCTTGGTATGATCTTTTATATTGTTAAAAATCATTGCGGGACCTTCTTTCGTAGGCCGTTTCACAGTCCCGCCAGCTCCCACATAACGGTAAACTCCAGCCAGCTCTGCCTTTGGATTTACTTCCACGTCTGTTTCTACCAGCTGTCCTGGTATTTCTTTTAGTAATTTTAATGCACTTCTTAAATCCCTGACCTGATTTTCCATGTGTTCTCCCTCTTTGTATAACATTTTATCTTGCTGCCTACTACAATTCATTTTTAATGCAATACTTCAGCAAGTGAGTTCTATTCCTGTATTACTATTTATTACGCAAGCTGTAACAATACCATTCCAGATATGAACATTTTATAATTCACTCTCTGGATATTCAATTCTGTTTATGGTACAATTGTTTCCAGATTGGAAACAAAAGGAGGCATCTCATGACATTTGAACAATTGGAATGTTTTATTTATGCCGTGCAGGAAAATACATTTTTTGATGCAGCAGAAGCACTTCATATCACACAGTCTTCTCTTTCCAAGCAGATAAAAAAAATGGAGCAGGAACTGGGTATCCAGCTTTTTGACAGAAGCAAGCGCTCCGCGGTTCTCACGCAGGCAGGCGAATTTTTTTATCCTGAGGCCCAAAAGCTTTCCCTTCAATATCAGAAGACCATTGCAAAAATGAAGGAATTTAATACCAGATTTTCTTCTTCCCTTTGCGTAGGAACTCTCCCGGTTCTTTCCCAGTATGGTCTCACACACTTTTTCCATCAGTTTGCCACTTTGCATCCTGAGATTTCCTTATCTCTATTTGAGGTGGAAGAGCCTGAGCTTATGGCTGGCTTTGAAAAGGGGCGTTTCGACTGTATCATCGCCAGGGAATCCATGATCACGGATCCTGACTGCATCTTTATCCCAATGGCTTCTGATACACTTTCCGTCATACTTCCCCTTTCCCATCCATTGGCACACAGGACGAAATCTCTATTCATGAGATTTCCAGGGAAAGCTTTATTCTCATGCATCCCTACACTTCCATTCATCAACTGTGTCTCCGGCTTTTTGACGAAGCAGATATATGCCCACACATTCTTCGCACAGTACGCCTGGAGTCTATTATCAGCGCCGTTGAGGTGGAGAAGGCATCTACGCTTTTGCGCAAATTTTGACCTGTTTCAACACACCAGTATTGTTTCTGTTCCGTTGAAGGAAGCACCACCTCTGATAATCGGTGCTGTTTTTCATAGTTCCAAAAGTAATGCTTCAAAAAGTGCCATTCCTTCAAACACTGACCATTTACAACCAATAGAAATATTGCGTCTTTCCTGCTCTTCTTATATAATATGAGAAGAATTGACAAACAAGTGAAATACCAAATGGATTTTGAACAGTTAAATTTTGAAATAAAAAGAAAGGATTTACTATGACCGAAGAAGAAAAGAAAGTACCCTGGCTGGACACTCCTGACCCCCAGCGTTTTATTAATAATGCAGCGAAGTTCAGCGATCTGATGATGATGTACCGATGCGCTATCCGCGAAGTACAAACCAAGCTGGAAGTTCTTGATGATGAATTTTCAGTGGAATATAAGAGGAATCCTATTTCCTTTATTAAGACAAGAATTAAGAAACCAGAGAGTATTTACCGCAAGCTGCAGAAGCTGGGGTATGATTTTACAGCAGAAAATATTCAGGAACAGCTGAACGACGTCGCCGGAGTGCGAATCGTCTGTGCTTTTATAGATGATATTTATACGGTTGCTGATCTGATTGCCGGTCAGGATGATATTAAAGTTATTAAAATCAAGGATTATATCAAAAAACCAAAGCCAAATGGTTATCGTAGTTATCATATGATCATTGAAATCCCGGTATTCTTCTCCAAAGGGAAAACACCTATGCGGGTAGAACTTCAGATCCGTACAAATGGTATGGATTTCTGGGCTACGCTGGAACATCAGCTGCGCTATAAAAAAGGTATTGAGGAACTGCCTGGATACGAAGATATCAGTGAGGAACTGTATCGCTCTGCACAGGCAGTAATCGAAATGGATAATGAAATGCAGCAGATTAAGAATAAGATTGGAATGTTTCATGATATTTGAGACAGGCTCAATCTACATAATTTTACGGCAGACAAAATTAATTGTCTGCCGCTATTTTTAGAAATATAACTTTTTTCTCTGATAAGATTTCTTTTATTTCAGCCACACGAATACGCAAAACAAAATAAATATAAATGCCGCACCGCCAAAGATCAGCCCCACAGTCAGCGACGCTTCAACGAAAGCCAGATGGTTCCTCTTCTTTCTTCCTTCGTCATCGGCGGATTCTGAAAAGCGCTCAGATCATCCGGTACTTCATTTTCCATTCCCGGTTCCGGTACTTTTACATCAAATTCTTTTCTGCTCTTAGATGGATCGCCAGGAAATATCTGCCATGGTCTTCTGGAATTCCAGGGCATACCATCCACATCCATATTGGCTACTGTGTAATCGGGCAATTCTTCTTTTTTTCTTTTTCCCATGTAGAACCTCCTGTTTTGCTATTTAATTGATTAAAAGTTCTTCAATGCGGACGCATTTGGACAATGTGTATTACTCACTCGCCGGCGCAACGCTCCAGCAAACTAATCGCTAACTGCGACTAATGCGTTCGGGAGAGCCCTCACGCATAAGTCTCCGTAAGCGCTGGATTTCGCTTACGCTAAGAGCGCGCCTGAAATGGCTCGCTGGAGTAATACACATTGCCCAA
>ENA-OQAA01000556-OQAA01000556.1-human-gut-metagenome-genome-assembly--contig:-NODE-556-length-24717-cov-2.544937_pt1 | contig 24717 bp, 33 predicted proteins | sample MGYA00242489_ERZ504515 | MGnify/ENA primary metagenome ERZ504515 (study PRJEB26092, sample SAMD00036237) | human gut metagenome | host: Homo sapiens | study: EMG produced TPA metagenomics assembly of... | reverse complement strand
CCGGATGTTTGTGTCGCTTATTCGTCGATCGAACCTCTTACGATACCCCGGCTGGAAGACTTGATGAATTGAGGATCAAATCCCGTTCCTCGCTAGGCTCGTACTCGGTCTCGATCGCTTTCAGCGCCTCCGTATTATTCAAGCCTCGGGTATACAGCGTGCGATAGATGTCTTGAATCAAGAATACCTGCTGATTCGTGAATCCCCGGCGACGTAAACCTACGATATTGATACCGCAATAAACGATCGGATCACGGCCGATCAAGGTATAAGGGGGGATATCTTTTCCGATACGAGAACCGCCTTGTACCATCACGTGCTTGGATATACGCGTGAACTGATGCACCAAGGAACCTCCGCTTACGATAGCGAAATCATCAATCTCTACCTCCCCGGCGATTTGCGAAGCGTTACCGATGATAATATGGTCTTTTAAGACGCAATCATGGGCCACGTGCGAATAAGCATGATTAAGCAATCGCAGCCTACCACGGTCTTACCTTTGGAAGCGGTACCCCGGTTGATCGTCACGCATTCGCGAAGCGTCGTGTTATCTCCGATTTCCGCCGTCGTGGTTTCTCCCGCGAATTTCATGTCTTGAGGGATACCGGCAACGACCGCTCCCGGGAAAATATTGCAATTTTTACCAATCCGTGCGCCATCCAAGATAACGGCGTGAGAATATATACGGCAATTATCACCGATTACGACATCTTTCTCAATCACGGCAAACGGATCGATAGTTACATTCTGGCCGATCTGGGCCTCTGGATGAACGACTGCTAGAGGAGATATATTCATTATCGTACTTTATCTTATTATTTGTTTTTTACAATCTGAGCCATGAACTCGGCTTCACTAACCAATTTATCACCAACGAATACATACCCTTTCATGGTAGAGATCCCGCGGCGAATCGGTGCCAATAATTCCAGACGTAAGATCAACGTATCGCCCGGAACGACTTTTTGGCGGAATTTCACGCCATCTATTTTCATGAAGTAGGTAGAATAACGCTCTGGCTCATCTACGGAATTCAAGACTAGCAAACCACCTGTTTGTGCCATAGCCTCAACCTGTAGAACTCCCGGCATGACCGGCTCCTGAGGGAAATGCCCTTGGAAGAACGGTTCGTTGGTCGTGATGTTCTTTACGCCTACGATATAGTTCCCGCCAACCTCGATAATCTTGTCAACCAATAAGAACGGATAGCGGTGCGGCAATAATTCACGGATACGGTTGATATCCATCACCGGCTCACGGTTCGGATCGTATACCGGGGCTTGCACCTCGTTCATCTTGATATCCTTGCGGATCATACGAGCTAACTGGTTATTGATCTTATGTCCCGGACGGGTAGCGATCACACGTCCGCGGATCGGCTTACCGATCAAGGCGATATCTCCGATCACGTCGATCAATTTATGACGTGCCGGTTCGTTATCGAATACAAGCGGCTTGTTATTGATATAGCCTAATTCCTGCACGTTCTTGTGAGGGATGTTCAGCATATCTGCCAATTTGTCCAAAGATTCTTGCGGTATCTTTTGGTCGTAGATAACGATCGCGTTGTCTAAATCGCCACCCTTGATCAAGTTGTGGTTGAGCAACATCTCCACTTCGCGTACGAATACGAACGTACGTGAAGCCGCCAATTCTGTCGGGAATTCGCTGAGATCGTTTAACGTGGCGAATTGGTTGGAAAGCACGGGCGAATCGAATGAGATCAATACGTTCACGCTGAACTTATCATCCGGAAGGATGATCAACGAAGAACCGGTTTCCTCATCTTTTACCTCGATCTTGTGCTTTACGATATAATAATCCTTCGGAGCGTTTTGCTCAACAACCCCTGTCTTTTGGATTTCCTCGGAGAAGAAGCGAGAACTTCCGTCTAGGATCGGAAACTCGGGTGCGTTTACCTCGATCAAGCAGTTATCGATCTCATAAGCGTATAAAGCCGCCATCGCGTGCTCGATCGTACTTACTTGAACGCCATTCTTGCTAAGCACGTACCCCGTTGTGTATTAACACGTTCTCGGCCAAGGCGTCAATCGTCGGTTGGCCTTCCATATCGACACGTTTGATCTTGTATCCATGGTTCTCGGGTGCGGGATTAAACGTAATCTCTATATCTAATCCGGTATGCAACCCTTTTCCTTTCAAGGAGAAACTTGCCGCAAGCGTTTTCTGTTTTTGCATAGGTCTTTATTGTTTATTAATTTCTTTCTTGAGTTGTTCGATCTCCCGTTGCATTTGCCCCAGCGAGCGGTATATATCCGGAAGACGGTTGAAGATCGCGCTGGAACGCATGAAGTTCTTAGCGTTGATCGCCGGCGCCCCGAGCAATGTCGTCGCTTCCTTCACGTCGCTGATAACGCCAGCCTGAGCTCCGAATACGACGTGGTCCGCCACATGGATATGTCCGGCCAAACCAACTTGTCCGCCAAACATACAATGCTTTCCTACTTTTACGGAACCGGCGATGCCGACTTGCGCCGCCATCACGGTATTCTCGCCTACCTCCACGTTATGAGCGATTTGTACGAGATTGTCCAGCTTAACGCCTCGGCGAATGATCGTAGAATCCATCACCGCACGGTCAATTGTCGTATTGGCTCCGATCTCTACATCATCCTCGATAATAACGTTGCCTAATTGCGGGATTTTCTTGTAAGTCTCACCTTCGGGAGCGAATCCGAAACCGTCAGCCCCGACTACGCTACCGGCATGAAGGATACAATTATTGCCGATCGTACAATTCTCGTAAACGGTGGCATGCGGATAGAATACGCAGTTATCTCCTACCGTCACGTGATCACCGATATAAGCGTGCGGGTATACCATACAGTTCTTACCCATTTTTACGCCTTCTCCGATGTAGGCGAAGTTACCGACATAACAATCGTCGCTCACGGTCGCGGAAGCGGCGATAAAAGCGGTAGAATCAACCCCCTTCTTTTTGCTCTTCGATTGCTCTACCAAATTTAATAACATCGCGAGCGCCGCATAAGCGTTCTCTACTTTTACAAGTGTGGCTCTTATCGGTTGTTCCGGTTTGAAATCATTATTCACCAAAACAATGCTTGCCTCGGTATTATAAATATGATGCGCATATTTAAGATTCGCCAAAAAGGTCAATGTACCTGGCTTTCCTTCTTCTATTTTAGAGAAGTTGCTGACTTTAACGTTCGGATCTCCTTCAATCGTTCCGTTCAGGAAGCCGGCAATTTGTTGGGCTGAAAACTCCATTACTTATTCAATTATATATGTATCTTCGTTGACTGTCCGCTGTTTATAGACAGTTAGTTTGCAAAAATGGTGAAAATTCTTTATATAGCCTATGCTTTGCAGGGAATAATTCCCTTATCATGTAGATAACCGGCCATTTCTTTCTGTACGGCATGTGCCGCCTCACGGGCTACGTTGGCGAAAGCCTCCGTCTTATCCGCGTAAATAATCGCACGGGAAGAATTTACCAAAAGACCGCATTGGTCGTTCATCCGTATTGAGCTACTTCCGCCAAGCTTCCGCCTTGAGCGCCCACGCCCGGGACTAACAAGAAATGATTCGGAGCCTGTTTACGAATATCAAGGAACATCTTGCCTTGGGTAGCGCCCACTACATACATCATTTGCTCGTCGGTTGCCCACTCTTGCGATTTCTTTAATACTTTCTCGAAAAGACGTTCACCATTCGCGTCTTCCGTCATTTGAAAATCATGTGAGCCTTTATTGGAGGTCAAGGCCAATAAGATTACCCAAGCCTCCGGGTAGATCAAGAATGGTTTTACGCTATCCTCGCCCATATAGGGAGCGACCGTTACGGCATCTACCTTGATATGATCGAAGAAAGAACGGGCATACATCTCGGAGGTATTTCCGATATCACCACGTTTCGCGTCGGCGATGATAAATTGATCGGGATAATTCTCCCGTAAGTAAGCCACAGTCTTCTCAAAAGCCATCATGCCCTTTGTACCAAGCTCTCGTAAAAGCCAGATTCGGCTTGTAAGCGACACAATAATCGGCGGTAGCGTCGATGATGCTTTATTGAACGCGAAAATAGGATCTTCTTCCGACAATAGATGTTGCGGGATCTTTTTTATATCTGTATCTAATCCGACACAAAGGAAGGATTGTTTCTTTTTAATATTCTCGAATAGCTGTTGTTTGTTCATTTTCTTTTCAGTATGAATGATTGGATGTTGTTTACAATTCAGACTCTTTCAATCGCTCAGCGTTCTCCGCTACGATCAGGTGATCCAAGCAATCTTGAATTTCGCCGTCCATAAAGGCTGAAAGATTATAGATCGTGTAATTGATACGGTGATCCGTGATACGCCCTTGCGGGTAATTGTACGTACGGATCTTCGCGGAGCGGTCACCGGTAGATACCATGGTCTTACGCTTGCTGGCGATATCGTCCAAGTATTTCTGGTGTTCCTTGTCATAAATAAACGAACGAAGACGGGTAAGCGCCCTTTCTTTGTTCTTCGGTTGGTCTCGTGTCTCCGTACATTCGATCAAGATTTCCTCACTCACACCTGTAATGGGGTTCTTCCAGACATAACGCAGGCGAACACCTGATTCCACCTTGTTTACGTTCTGACCACCGGCACCACCGGAGCGGAAGGTATCCCATTTAATCTCCCCTTCATTAATCTCAACATCAAATTCATCCGCCTCAGGCAATACGGCGACCGTGGCGGCGGAGGTATGTACACGTCCTTGCGTCTCCGTAGCCGGTACGCGCTGTACGCGGTGTACACCGGACTCATACTTCAACGTACCGTATACTTTCTCGCCCGATACCGTGAAGATGATTTCCTTAAAGCCGCCGGATGAGCCTTCGCTAAAGCTAGACACGCTTATTTTCCATCCCTTCAGTTCGCAATACTTCACGTACATACGATATAGATCACCGGCGAAAAGGGCGGCTTCGTCACCTCCCGTTCCTCCTCGTATCTCAACGATCGCGTTCTTGTCGTCTTGCGGATCAGCGGGAACGAGCAATAATTTTATCTCTTCTTCCAAAGCGGGAATACGTTCGTTGCAGGTATCCAGCTCTTCACGAGCCATTTCCCGCATTTCCGGATCTTGCTCGGACTCAAGCAAGGCTTTCGCTTCCTCGATCCCGTTCAATACTTCACGTATTCCGAACGAGCTCCCACGATTTTCTCCAAATCACGGTACTCTTTGTTCAGTTTTACGAACCGTTTCATGTCGGCGATCACCGCCGGGTCGGTAATAAGCGTACCGACTTCCTCGAAACGGCTCACTAATCCGTCTAATTTACCAAGTAAACTATTTTCGGCCATTTATCTTTATTAATAGGTGAAGCGACCTTTCTCGCTTTCGATAATCAATTCATTTTTATCAGCTTCCTCTACGAAACCCACGATTTGCGCATCAATACCAAAGCTTTTTGAGATGCTGATTACTTCTTCCGCATGCTCGGGAGCGATGTAGATCTCCATCCGGTGTCCCATATTGAATACCTTGTACATCTCGCTCCAGTCCGTACCACTCTGCTCCTGAATCGTGCGGAATAACGGTGGGATAGGGAAGAGATTGTCCTTGGTTACACGCTTGTTCTCTACGAAGTGCATAACTTTTGTCTGAGCCCCTCCCGAACAATGTACCATGCCATGGATCTGGGAGCGTAGTTTATCAAGCAATACCTTAATTACCGGCGCATAGGTACGTGTCGGCGAAAGCACCATCTTTCCGGCGTCGATCCCTAATTCCTCGATCTTATCCGTAAGTTTCAATCCTCCGGAGTAAACCAATTCTTCGGGAACGGCGGCATCGTAGCTTTCCGGATATTTCTGCGCTAAATACTTGGAGAAGACATCATGGCGGGCAGAGGTCAGACCGTTACTACCCATACCTCCATTGTATTCTTTCTCGTAAGTGGCTTGTCCGGAAGATGCCAGACCTACGATCACGTCTCCTCCTTGGATATTCTTATTGTCGATTACGTCCGAACGTTTCATGCGGCAAGTGACTGTACTATCTACGATGATGGTACGAACTAAGTCGCCAACGTCTGCGGTCTCGCCACCTGTCGCATAGCAACCAACGCCCATCTCACGTAACTCTGCCAGCAACTCATCTGTTCCATTGATGATCGCCGAGATCACCTCGCCCGGAACCAACAGCTTGTTACGTCCAATTGTAGAAGAGACCAAGATATTGTCTACGGCACCTACACAAAGCAGGTCGTCGATATTCATGATAAGAGCGTCTTGGGCGATACCTTTCCACACCGAAAGATCTCCGGTCTCTTTCCAGTACATATACGCCAAGGACGATTTGGTACCGGCGCCATCCGCATGCATAATATTACAATATTCAGGATCACCGCCTAAGATATCGGGGATGATCTTACAGAACGCTTTCGGAAAAATTCCCTTATCGATGTTCTTTATCGCGTTGTGAACATCTTCTTTTGAAGCGGAAACGCCTCGCAGGTTATAACGTTGATCACTCATTGTACTATATTATTTGAACCGCAAAGGTAATACTTTTTTATGTTACTTATCTAAGTTTTAAGACATCTCCTTCCTCCGGGATGTAATCTTTGTCTTTTTTATTCATTTTATACAGACTCTTGATCTGGATTCCGTACATCTGCGCGATACTGTGCATAGACTCTCCGACTTGTACCACGTGGTCGTAATTCGGCTTGTCCGCTTTCTTCTTTTTCTTTTCCAGATATACGATATCGCCTTCCTGCAACGGGAAGTCCTCGGGCACCTCGTTGAATTTCATCAACTGCTTGGCCTTGAATCCCATGCTTCGGGCGATCTGGTCGAAACTGTCGTTATCCTTAGCGTATACATAGATCAAACCGTGGGTACGATAGACTTGATAATTGAACACCGGAAGATTTTGCTTCTTGGTAGAGGTCTTCTTTGTTCCCTTACCGGAGTCAAAGCGGTATAACTCATAATCTTCGATAACCTTGATTAATTTATTTGCGTAAGCACGATCGGTGGCGTAACCGCATTTTTGTAGTCCTTTGGCCCAGCCTTTGTAATCCTTGATGTTTAATTTGAACAGGCGTTCGTAGCGGGAGCGTTCGGCGAGGAAGCGGGAATGGTCATCATAAGAATCCTCTACTCGTTTGTATTTCCGGAAGCACTCTCCCCGCAGGTCGTCGTCGTGATAGACCCTGCCGCCTCGCCAGTCCGAATGGCATTTGATACCGAAGTGATTGTTGGAGCGTCTGGCCAAGTCGCTTTGCCCAGCTCCGGATTCCAGTAATCCTTGCGCTAAGGTGATACTTGCCGGAATGCGATATTTCTTTTGGTGTTGAATCGCCAAATCACTGTATTTACTGATGTATTTTGATAGGAAGTCAGCTTCCGCTGGCTTTCTGCCCCTGCGCTTAAACAGGCGAGGGACAATAATAATATACCTAAAAAATGAAGGGATAAACGCATAACTGTTCTTTTCGATCCGATTTTACCGGACAAATATATAAAAGAAAATACATATCTATTGGGAATTGATGGGTTAAAAATAGGAGATACGGGCTAGATAATCGTAATGCTCCCCATCTTCTATTTTTTCCGCTTTAAAGCCGGCTTGCCTTGCGTATAGATTCAGCGTGTTGAAATCTATATATAACCAATCAAATGAATCCCCTTTGATACTTTTATATTGCATGCGGAAATCGATCTCTCCGAAATAATCATCCTCGGGGGCGATATCCAGATTCCCGTCTTCATCTTCAAATAAATAACTTAAGTCGCTAGAGTCAAGTAAAAGCTGTCCGTCCCGGGTAGAACCTCTTTTAAGCGGTGAAAGAAAGCCGGGAGATTTTCCAGTTTACCGATAATCCCGGAACCGTTCATTAAGAGAAGAATGGTATCGAATGGTCCGGTTAAGCTCCTGTCAAAAAAATTCTGTAAGCGGGCGTCTTTTACGCCCCGTTTGTTCATGGCCTCTATGGAAAGAGGGGATATGTCGATAGCGGTAACCTCTTTACCCATTTCCTGTAAAGCCAAGGTGTGGCATCCACTTCCGGCACCAACATCCAATATTTTACCTGTACTGAGTTGAAGGGCTTTCTGTTCCAAGGAGGGCATTTCTTGGAAAGTCCGGAATAATTGATTCACGGGAATCTCATCTTCATCGAACATGGAGGAGAATACACGGAGTTTGCTCGCTTTTCCATGTGCGAGATAATCGATGATAGCGGCGCCCATCGGGTCTTTATCGGATGTAAGAAGCATTGAATGCATATGTCTTTGTTCTATATTAAGGTATATTCTATGATGTGGGTGCGAAATTAATATATTCTTTTTATATTTATAGCCTATAAGAATTATAGTTATGTTTCTTTCAAAACATTAAAACAATCAAGAAAATGAAAGAATTGAAATTAGAGACCCGGGTAGAGGTCTATGCGGTAGGAGAATTGGACAATATATATAGGCAATTGTACGAGGCCGCTTTTGAAGCCTCGAAAAAAGCTTATGCTCCTTATTCCAAGTTTCATGTGGGAGCGGCGGTTCTATTGGAGAATGGGGAGATACTTTCCGGAAATAATCAGGAAAAACGCAGCCTATCCGTCTGGGCTTTGCGCGGAGCGGACCACCTTATTTTATGCGGGAGCACGTTATCCGGATGCGGCAGTTCAGATTTTGGCGATTGCGGCTATGAAGGATGGGGAACGTGTGGATCTTATCACGCCTTGTGGTGCCTGCCGGCAAGTGATGTTGGAAACCGAGCAACGTTATAACAAACCTATGAAAGTCCTTCTTTGTGGAAAAGAGGAAGCGTATCTCGTTCCGAGCGCGACGGCCTTGTTGCCGTTTTGTTTCAGTAAGTCTGATTTGATCTGATAGAATAAAAAGAGGCAAGAACGATTCTCGCCCTTGCCTCTATATGTAATAATTAAGTTCGATTAGATCCCTAAAGAAGCCTTGATCTGATTGATCTTTTCTTCTGCCGCTTTCTCTGCCTCCGGCAATTCATCGATACTCTTTACCTTGGAGTGAACCTCGCAATAGAATTTGATCTTCGGTTCTGTTCCGGAAGGACGGATAGATACTTCGTATTATCTTCCGTGAAGTATTGAAGCACATTAGAGGTAGTAGGCATATCTAATGTAACGGTTTCGTTCTCTGCATAGTCCTTACCTTTCAATGTAGAGTAATCGTAGAAATAAGTTACCTTAGAGCCTGCGATCTCTGTCAATGGGTTCTCGCGGAACTTTTTCATCATAGCCTCGATCTCTTCCGCTCCACTCTTGCCTTTCTTCACGACAGAGATACCTTTCTCCTTAGAGAAGCCGTATTCCACGTAAATCTTCTGAAGCAATTGATACAAACTCAAACCTTGATCTTTTGCCCAAGCTGCGATCTCGCTAAGATAACGCAAGCGGAAACAGCGTCTTTATCGCGAACGAAATCCTCGCAAAGGAATCCGTAGCTTTCCTCGCCACCACCAATATAGTTTTTCTTGCCTTCGTTCTCACGCATAACGTTAGCGATCCATTTGAAGCCTGTATAAACATCGTACATTTCTACGCCATTACGCTCGGCGATCGTCTTGATCGTCTCTGTCGTAACGATTGTCTTTACGATATATTCTTTACCATTGATCTTACCTAACTCTTTCCAGCGGGTGATTAAATAGTAAACGAACATCAAAGCGGTTTGGTTACCATTCAAAAGTACCCATTCGCCTTCGTTATTCTTAACGGCGGCACCTACACGGTCTGCGTCCGGATCGGAAGCCATTACCAATTCAGCGTCAGTCTCTTTTGCTTTCTCTACAGCCATAGCTAAAGCAGCCGGCTCTTCCGGGTTCGGAGAGATAACCGTCGGGAAATCACCGCTAACAACATCTTGTTCCGGTACATGGATAATGTTCGTGAATCCGTAAGCTTTCAAAGCGGCAGGAACCAATTTAACACCTGTTCCGTGAATTGGAGTATACACGATCTTCATGTCCTTATGACGGGAAATAGCCTCCGGAGACAAAGAAATCGTTGTTAATTCCTTGATATATTCATCATCGATCGCTTGTCCGATGATCTCGATCAATTCTTTATTTCCTTTGAATTTAATCTCGCTAGCGTTACGGATCTTGTTAACCTCGGCGATCGTATTCTTATCGTGCGGGGCGATCATTTGTGCGCCATCATCCCAATAAGCCTTGTATCCGTTGTATTCTTTCGGATTGTGAGAAGCCGTCAAGATGATACCGCTCTGGCATCCCAGTTTACGGATAGCGAATGACATTTCCGGAGTCGGACGCAGGTCTTCGAATAAATAAACCTTGATACCGTTAGCGGAGAAGATATCGGCTGATATTTCCGCGAACTTACGGCTGTTGTTACGGCAATCGTGGCCGATGACAACCTTTATCTGTTCTAAATCCGCAAATTCCTTTTTCAGATAGTTGGATAAACCTTGGGTGGCCGCACCAACCGTATATATATTCATACGATTTGAACCTACCCCCATGATTCCGCGCAATCCACCTGTTCCGAATTCTAGGTCTTTATAAAAACACTCGATTAACTCAGTAGAATCTTCGTTGTCAAGTAACGCTTGAACTTGAGCACGAGTTTCCGCATCATAACTTTTCGTAAGCCATCCTTGTGCCTTACTTCTTACCATTTCTAATAAGTCGTTGTTTTCCATGTTTATAATATTATTGTGTTTATTGTTGAGCAATCTACTCAATACGATAAATATACAAGAAACAAATATACGAATTTCTTAAAGTAAAGCAATCAAAGGACTTATATTTTGCCTAAAAAATACGATAAATCGTCCTACCAAGTAAACGGATGTGTATAAATCGACTCATTTCCGCAAGCATCCGTTACGATTAATTTAAGTTCATGCTTGCCTCTTTGCAACCTCTCTTTATCGAAGCGATAGGTAATAACCGATTTATTATTCATCTCGAATAAGACAAACTGCCCGTCTATTTCTCCCCGGTAGGTTTGTACCCCGCTTAAGTTATCGGACAAACGGAATATGAAGTTCTGTTTGTTGATCCACGTCTGTTGGTTGATCGGCGTGATAACCGGAGCCTTTGTATCTTGTTGTATCTTATAACTGCCCAATTCCTTGATATTTGCGTCGATCCAGCCATTACGGTATGTACCGCCCATCCAAGAGGCACGTCCGTTTTGTAAGCGAACCACACCATATTGTTGTTTATTCTCAAGCGTATCGCTTTGCAAGAATAGTGATAACTGGGCCGTTCCATGCAAAGGGATTGGCTTATCGTGCAATATGTGGGTGGCTGATAATGAGGTACTATCTTCTTTCACCGAATAGCGGAAGTAGAGGTCATTATATAGATTACCTTTAGGCAGGACGAGACGGATACCTTTAGCGCCGAACCTATTCTCGCCACCCCAATGGAATAATTCTGTATGAGTCGTATCGATCTGGGGGATCTCTTGTTTCTTTCCCTCGATCCAGATGGATAAACGGGTGGCATTGCCGAAAGCGTCAGCAAGTGTATACGTCAAATGATAGGTACGAGGTTCATCTATACGCAAGATTCCCCGGTTTACGCTTTCAAGGAAGCGTAGACGGTTTCCCGGCTCGATGAAACTACGCATATAGAAAGAGCGATGATCTTTCCATTCTTCGTAATCTGTGAATGTGTTCAGATAACGGGTCTCGTCAAATGCGAACCTATCGAGATTACTATGGAAAATCACTTGGCTGTCCGCCGTGAGCGTGATTTCTCGTACGCCATAAATGTTAGTCGTATTATCCATATAATCATAGGCTTTTACAGCGAGCCCTATTTCTCCCCATGCCTCGATTTTTCCAGTGATTGTCTGTTTCCCGTTTTTCGCCGTGACGGGTTTTATCTCAAGCTTCTTGCTTTTGCCGTTTACTACGCCTTTTCCTTCGATGGGGACGATCTGTATTCCTTGGATTTTAGGAGGACGGGTATCGGTTATCCGATCCGAGAAATAATCCAAGGGGTCCATGACTTCCTCGGTCTCGGTGTCTCGTATCTCAAAATGGAGATGAGGTCCACCAGAGCTTCCGGTATTGCCGCTTAACGCTACGACTTCATTTTTCTCGACAGGAAGCAAATCCGGCGTAAGGAAGAGATTTACATTGAAACTTTCTTGTGCGTATTGTTGCTCTTTTACATAATTCGCTATTTTCTTCGAGAATTTTTGTAGATGGCCGTATACGGTGGTCGTTCCATCCGGGTGTGTGATGTAAAGCCCGTTACCGTAGCCCATGGACTTACGGATATACGTGATACGTATCCTTCTTGTACTGTATGTACGGGTTTACCTTCTACCCCTTGTGTCTTGAAGTCTATTCCGGAATGGAAATGATTGCTTCTTAACTCACCGAAGTTCCCGCTCAGTAAGATCGGGAAATCGAAAGGATTCCTAAGTTGCTGGGCGTTTGTGTTGATTATGTGGGAGCCGATGATCGCGAATAGACCGGCTAGATATATGGATCTAATATTCATAGGTATTACGTATTTTGTGATACAAAGATAGTGTTTTTTGTGTCTATGGAAAACACGTACGTGTTTTTACGGGCATATTTGGAAATCGATGACTAATGGCAGGTGGTCACTAAAACCGCCCTCATATTTAAAGCCGTAATAGGTTCGAAAAGGACGTACCCCCGCCATGTTTTATCCTTAGTCAATAAAAAATCGGGAGCGAATATGTGGATGCTTTCCGGAATGATATGCATGGAAGACTCTTGCGTGATGAGATCCCGGTTTACGATTATTTGATCGAGTTGGCTCCATTCGCCTTGGTATTTATGACTACCCGGGAATTGAGTTATATAGGGGCTTGCGAACAAATTATAATAGGTACAAGATGTGGAATCTGTGATCTGCGTATTTTCAGGAAAGGCTTGGGCAGCGAATATCTCGGAAATACTTCTGTCTTGAGGGGTATCATTGAAGTCTCCCATAATGAGTATCTGCGGTTTTTCTCGTATCAGTAACAGGGAATCGCTAGATCCCCGTAAAGTGCGGGCCGCGTCAAAACGATCCTTTTCACTTTCTTTTTCTCCTCCATAGCGGGAGGGGAAATGACACACGAAAACGTCTAAGGTATCGCCTGTTATGATCTTTCCATATACGTGTAGGATATCTCGGGTTAATTTGTGTTTGTTCCCGGAAAAACGAATTGGAATGGATTCATGTCGTAAATAAAAGAATTGATCTCGTTGATAAAGAAGAGCGATATTAATACCTCTGGGATCGGGGCTTTGAGTGATAATATATCGGTAATCCTGCCAGCGGAGCGGTGTGCGACGGGTAAGATGAGACAGGACGGAGTCATTCTCGACTTCGCAAAGAGCTATTAAGGCCGGTGTGCTCCATTCCCCGGCAGCGCTTATTACTTTCGCTATTTGTTGTAGCTTATGATAGTAGCGGCTTTGTGTCCAGTACCGGTTGCCGGAAGGTAGAAATTCATCGTCATTCTTGGTTGGATTATCCCTTGTGTCGAAAAAGTTCTCCACATTATAGGTCATGACCTTGAACGTAGCTTGGGCAAATAACGGAGGGGAGGCAAAGAATAAAAGAAAAAACATAAAAATCTTCATAGTTAAAGCTTTGATTAATTGTTAATATGTAATGTATTCTTATTCGTTTGAATCTTCGGTCTCTTCCTGAACAAACTCGTAGGCTCCTATGGTCGGGCCGTTCGAACTGGTTAGCCGGTTGACACCGTAACGATCGATCGGATAATTCTTCGTTATCTCGGGATCTGCTTTTCCGACTCCGGTAGTCGATACGGAATCTGGCCGGAAATCATAGGTGTATTTATTTTGCTTGCCTCCTACTTTCCGATAGGAAGGAGTCTTTTTGATAAACAAGACCTCCTTGAAGTGATCGCTGGAGGATTCTTTGGCTTTAAGCGCACAGTGATTGAACCGATAATCGAAATCTGTACTGCCATCTGCTTTTAATTCGACATCGTAACTTCCATCGATAGTGCAATTGTCAAAATAAGCTTGCGTGATAGGATACGGGCCATTTCCGTCTACTGTTACGTTATTGAGCAAGTACAGGCATTTACTATCCAAAGGAACAGTCTCGCTGGCCATTTCCCTTTTGGTTAAACTCATGTAATTAGCCATCGTACAGTGAGCGAAGTAATATTTACCACCGACTAAAGTGAGTACACTTCCTCCGGCATTGCTGAATTCCGTATTTGTAGCGATAACATCACAATTGATGGCGAAGAATAGATCGCTCCCCATATTCGTGATCTGTGAGTTGTTTATCTTGATCTTTGGCCGGTCCGGGGTGGAAGGCTCGCAATATACACCGGAGGTACCATTACGTACGATTACATTATCCCAGACATTCCCGTAGCTATCCGCCTTAAAGGTAATGCCTCCCCATTGTCCGGGAGTCCGGTCATACGGTAATATATCATTTAGTATATAATCCAAACGGTCGCCTCGGAAAGTGATAGGCTCATCCAAGGTGCCTAAAGCGTTCATGGAGCCGTGAACGATCAGGCTCGCTTTATCATGCATATAGAAAGTAGCCCCCTTCTCGATATTCAATGAAACCCCTTTAGCGATAACCAAACTATCGTAGATCAAATAAGGACGATTAGCCGTGAGGATAGAATCTTTTGTAATCGTAACACCGCCTTTGTAAAGATTAACATCCTGCCCATAGGCTTCCAATAATACGGATTGACGGATGCCATTCACGGTGAAAAGTACGGAATCCTGTATCAACAGAGGTTGATTGCCCCATTCGGATCGACCGTTACTTCCACGAATACATACATGCTGTCGTTGGCGAGTATCCCTACATTATTAAATGAGCTACCTTTGCGTCCATCCACATTCATGCGGAAGCGGTAGCCTCTCCACTGGCCAGCATGATGGACTCAATGCTCAGAGGTTCACTATTTTTATTGTAGATCATAAATTGACGAGTGGTAGAACCGATCGTACTGAAGATCGTGTCAAAAGCGAGCGTGTCTGTCGAGAAGCTTAGCCGGTAAGTCGGGTTGGTGGAATAATGATCATCCAAACCGTCGCATGCCGGAAGCATGTTCAACAGAAGCGTCGCGAGTATAAATAGCGTTATCGTTAATCTTTTCATTTTCGTAAATGTTAACTGTAAATATCTTGTGTTCTTGTTTCAATAGATAAACAAAATTATCATAAAAAAGTTGCAAGACATTAACATAAAAAAGAGGATAGACACGGTTATCGTGTCTTTCCTCTTCTTATAACGCAAAAAACGTTGGTTTATTTTGCGGGGATGCTCTTTAATAATTCAAGAAGGTGGCTCCACCATAAACCGACCGTAGCGATCTCGATACGCTCGTTGGGTGAATGTACGTCACGCAAAGTAGGCCCGAAAGAGATCATATCCAGTTTCGGATATTTTTCCAAGAACAAACCGCACTCTAATCCGGCGTGGATGGCCATGATCTTGGCGTCTTTGTTGAATAGGCGTTTGTAAGTCTCCTGTGCGATCTTCAAGATCTTAGAGTCGGGGTTCGGGGCCCATCCCGGATAGCCGTCGCCATGTTTTACATCTGCTCCAGCCAATAGGAACGTGGAGGCTACCGTATTGGCGATAGCGATCTTGCATGATTCGATAGAGCTACGCTGGCTGGTACCGATCAAGATCGTATTGCCTTCTTTCATCTTTACGGAAGCAAGGTTGGTAGAAGTCTCTACCAAGCCTTCTATATCGTGGCTCATACCGATTACGCCGTGCGGACAAGCGTGCAAGGCGTAGATTAATTTCTCGGCGGTGGCATTGTCGATATGATACTCCGGACGATCCGTGGACTCCATCGCTAACTGAACGTTCGGATCTACATGTTTCAACTCATTTTCAACGTCGGCGGCGAAATGGTTCAGCAAGATACGTACATCCTCCTTATTTTCCGGATGCAAGCCGAGCACGGCGTGTGCCTCGCGAGCGATTGCGTTACGTAAGTTTCCTCCATCGATAGAGCAAAGAACGAAATCATATTTCTTTTTCAATAAGAATAAGAAACGAACCAAGATCTTGTTGGCATTGCCTAATCCTTTGTGGATCTCGCCACCGGAGTGACCGCCATTCAGCCCTTTCACGTCGATACGGAAATACTGCATCTTATCGGACGTAGGAACTGGCTCGTAATGGAAAGTCGCTTGTGTGTCTTTACCTCCGGCGCAACCCATAAAGATCTCTCCCTCGTCCTCGCTATCGAGATTTAACAAGATATCTCCGGTCATGAAACCTTCTTTCAAGGCTTTCGCTCCAGTCAAACCTGTTTCTTCGTCTACCGTGAACAAACATTCGATCGGACCGTGTTGGATATCATCGGAGGCAAGCAAAGCCAACTCGGCCGCTACACCGATACCATTATCGGCTCCCAAAGTAGTGCCGTTGGCACGCAGCCATTCGCCGTCGACGATCGTCTCGATCGGATCATTGTCGAAATCGTGTTTCGTACCGTTATTTTTCTCGCAAACCATATCCATGTGAGACTGCAATACGACTACCGGACGATCCTCCATTCCCGGAGTGGCAGGCTTTGACATTAAAAGGTTGCCGGCTTCATCTTTCTTGATAGCTATTTTGTACTCTTTCGCGAATGATTCTAGGAATTCAATCATTTTGCCTTCCTTTTTTGAGGGGCGAGGCACTTGGGTTACTTGATGGAAGAACTTCCATACGATAGTAGGCTTTAAATCAGTAATCTTCATAATGTTACAATGTATTATAGATGTTACTCTAAAGTTAATAAAACCGCAACTGAAAGAGCTTAGTTCGAAAAAAAAGTAGAATAAAATGCCAAAAAGACACTTAGTAATCACTTAAACTCTTATATTTGCGTCCACAAATATAGAGAAAATGCTTACAACGTTATTATTTACGGTCATAATTCTTGTTATCAGCGTCGTGTTGCTATCGATAAAAGTGCTGTTGAAAAAGGAGGAAGGTTCCCGAATACGCATATCGAAGGAAACAGGGCGTTGGGTAAGAAAGGTATATTTTGCGCGAAGACCATGGATCGTATGGCGGTTAAGCAAAGGGGCTCTATGACATCATGAACGAAATAAAAGAATAAAAAAATAAGATTTAAATTGCACTTTATGAAGAACATTAACTACGTTATTAACGGTGTGCTAGCGGTGGCTGTCGTAATCTTGTATATTATGCAATTTTCCGGCAAGAAAGAATCAAGCGTAACAAGAACATTCGCGTCAGCGGGAGACACAACGGCCTTACTTCCGATCGCTTATGTAAATGTGGATTCCCTGTTACTTAATTACAATTATTCCAAGGATCTGAACGAGATCATCTTGAAGAAACAAGAGAATTCCCGTGCTAACATCACCCAGAAAGCCCGTAGTTTACAAGGCGAGATGCAAGATTTCCAGCGTAAGGTAGAAAATAACGCTTTCCTTACCCGTGAGAGGGCGGAGCAAGAGCAACAACGTTTATTGAATAAGCAACAAGAGTTGCAGAACTTAGATAACCAATTGGCTCAAGAGTTGATGCAAGAGCAGCAGAAGTTGAACGAGCAATTACGCGATACGGTTGTTTCTCAATTGAAGGCTTTCAATCTGGGTAGGGGCTATCAAGTGGTATTCAGCAATACGGTAGGAGATAATATCCTTTTGGCTGGCGATTCCTATGATATCACAGGCGAATTGCTGGAATACTTGAATAAGAATTATTCCTCTCCGGCCAAGTAAGCTATTAATAGAATTTATAAAAGAAAGGGTGTATCAAAGGAACGTTTGATACACCCTTTTTAACGGTACTTACCGGGGATTTTATAGAAGATATACTGTATCTGCAAAGTAATATATACTGCGTTGGCCTGGTCAGTATATATTCATCGGTCGAGACTGCGTTTTGCGGCCAATTACTCTTTAGGAGTAACGAAAGCGGTATATACTTGTAAGATAGCGGCTACGCTCAAGCAAAGGATCCACTCGGTACGGTTGTTGAACATAAAGCCGGAAGATACGATCATTAGAAGTCCGGCGAATACGTTGAAACGGTGGAGCCGACGGCGACGAAAGTCCAAGTCCTTAACCGGAAGGGTCAGATAGCAAACGGCTATACCCGCCGCACCGGCAGCGAATAAATAAGGGGCGACAGCCCAATGAGTAAGAAACAATACGGCACCGGCTAATACGAGTAATCCCGCTACGCCGAAAATAATCGATCTGATTTGTTGATTCATTTATTTGTCCTTGATAATAAAAACATCCTCGTTCGACCTTTTCATAAAATACTCTTCACGGGCGAAACGTTCCAGTCCCTCCTTGTCCGTATGCAGGTCGTTTAATTTCTTGCTGTTGATCTCGATCTCCTTTTGATAATGTTTGATCTCTTTCTCCAAGCCGCGTATTTTCTCGTCGTACGTATAGCGTTTATACAGGTGCTATCGCCCACCGTAAAGGTGACGATAAGGAACACGATGGTAACCAACCAATAAGCGTTGATCCACGATAGATACTTTATGTAAAACTCTTTTATGCGTGACATCGAAACATCGTTTTCGCGAAGATAATGAATTATTTTGTTTATCTTTGTCTTATCAATAAAAAGCAGAGAATGGATAATTATATTGTATCGGCAAGAAAATATCGCCCGTCCACTTTCCGGAGTGTAGTAGGCAGAAGTCTCTTTCCACTACGCTGAAAAACGCGATACAAAGTAACAAATTAGCGCATGCTTATCTGTTTTGCGGTCCTCGTGGAGTAGGAAAGACCTCGTGTGCCCGTATCTTTGCGAAGACAATCAATTGCTTGAATCCGACGGCGGATGGCGAGGCTTGCAATGCGTGCGAGTCGTGCCGGGCTTTCAATGAGCAGCGTTCTTACAATATCCATGAACTGGATGCCGCCTCGAATAACTCGGTGGACGATATCCGTACCTTGATCGACCAAGTGCGTATCCCGCCTCCAATCGGTAAATACAAAGTCTTCATTATTGACGAGGTTCATATGTTGACGACCGCCGCTTTCAACGCATTCTTGAAGACATTGGAGGAACCTCCGCATCATGCTCTCTTTATCTTGGCTACGACCGAGAAGCACAAGGTGCTTCCCACGATCCTTTCCCGTTGTCAGATCTATGATTTCTCCCGTATATCCATCGCCGACATGGTGGAGCATCTGCAATATGTCTCTTCGCAGGAGGGGGTAACAGCGGAACCGGAAGCTTGAACGTGATCGCCCAGAAAGCGGATGGAGGTATGCGCGACGCTTTGTCTATCTTTGACCAAGTGGTAAGTTTCACGAATGGCAATATCACGTATCAAGCGGTTATCGATAACTTGAACGTGCTGGATTATGAGTATTATTTTCGTCTGACGGATGCGATCTTATCTGGCAATGTGCGGGCATCTTTATTGATCTTGAACGAGATATTAGGCAAAGGATTCGACGGGCAGAATATCATAACCGGTTTGGCCGGGCATTTCCGGGATTTATTGGTATGCCGGGATGAGTCCACCTTGGTGCTATTCGAGGTGGGGGCTTCTATACGTGAACGATATAAGGAGATGGCGAAACATTGTCCGGATCAACTTCTGTTCAAGGCGATAGAGCTAGCGAATACGTGTGATTTGAATTATCGTGCCAGCCGCAATAAGCGTCTTTTATTGGAATTGACGTTGATTCAGCTCTGTCAATTAACACAGGTAGCCGCCGACGATAAAAAAAAAGCGCTGATTGAGCCGATCGCCGGGACGAATCCAGCTTCTCAAGCGGTGAATAGCGGGAAGCCTCAACAGCCGCCTCAAGCTCCTTCAGTTACGGCAGCGGCCGGTGCTCCACAAGTTATGAGTACGCACATGCCGAGCTCGTTCCTGCGCCACCTCCGTCTACAGCGCCTAATCCGGTTCGTAGAACGGCTCGTCCGATGGGAATCTCCATGAAGGAGATCGGAGTGGAGAAGCCTAAGCAACAAACCGTTCAACAAGCGACAACGAACGTAAAGGAGGTAGTAACTCCCTTTGACAATGATTCCTTGGTTCGTGAATGGGATAATTACGCCGCAACGATTGACAAGAAAGTGTATCTTAAGAATACGATGATCAATTGCAAGCCTACCTTGCAAGAGAATTATTATTTTGAGGTAGCTGTACATAACCCGGGGCAGCAAGAGGAATTGATCAATAACGCGATCCATATCCTGCCATTTCTCCGCCAGCATCTTACTAATAGCCGTATCCAGATGCGTGTCCGGATCGTAGAGGGAAATGAGAAGCATTTGGCTTATACATCCACGGAGAAGCTAGAGTTGCTGATGAAGATAAATCCTACCTTGGGTCGTTTGAGGGATGAATTTAATTTGACGTTAGATTAAGTAGATATGCTAAAGATCCCAAGAAGAGGGATCTTTAGTCTTATTTTTATTCCTTTGTCTCAAGATAAACCACTTGAGTTTGCAAATACTCCTCAAGTCCATGTTTTCCGTCCGCACCACCGATTCCGGATTTACGCCATCCCGCGTGGAAGCCTTGCATAGCCTCAAAATTCTCACGGTTAATATAAGTCTCCCCGAATTTTAAGGAACGCATTACCTTGAATGCGTTATCCAAGTTTTGTGTATATACGGAAGATGTCAATCCATATTCGCAATCATTCGCCCATGCGATAGCGTCGTTGATATCTGAATATTCGACAACCGGCAGTATGGGGCCAAAAGTCTCTTCTTGTATGATATCCATTTTCTGTGTAACACAATCCAAAACGGTCGGTTCGAAGAAATATCCTTTTGTACCGATCCTATGGCCACCACACAGTAGCCTAGCACCTTGTTGGATCGCTCTCTCTACTTTTTTCTCCATAGACTCCAATGCGCTGGCTTCAATAAGCGGTCCCATATCCAGATCCGCGACCTCATTTGGGATTTCCTACTTTTACCTGCTTCATGCCGGCGACTAGTTTTTCCATGAAGGTCTCTTTTATCGCTTTGTCTACATAAACCCGTTCGGCACAATTACATACCTGTCCGGTATTGATCACACGAGAGGCAATAATAGACTTAACAGCAAGATCGATATCTGCGTCCTTCATCACGATAGCCGGGGCTTTACCTCCTAACTCCAGAGAAACTTTCGTGATATTAGGAGCGGCAGCTGCATGGTTTGTTGTCCGGCTCCCACGCTTCCAGTCAGACTAACCATACCTACTTTCGGATTCGCCGCGAGTTCATGCCCAATCACGCTACCCCGTCCATTTACCAGATTGAAAACACCGGCAGGCAAACCTGCCTCCTCCACGATCTGTGCGAATACGTATGCGTTCTCTGGCGTAAGCTGGCTAGGTTTTATCACGATCGTATTTCCGGTGATCAAGGCCGGAGCGGCTTTACGAGCGACTAGAAAGAATGGGAAATTCCAAGGTAGGATACCTGTCGTTACTCCAATCGGTCTCTTAAATAAGAAAATGTTTTCATGAGGGCGGTCACTGGGAATGATTTCCCCTTCGTACCGACGGGCCCAGCCTGCCATGTAATCCATATAATCCGCGGTAAAAAGAACTTCAACATTGGCGAGTCCTTGGGTTTTGCCTCCTTCACGGACGATGATGTCGGTCAGTTCCTTCTCTCTCTTACGGATGCCTGCCGCTATCTTTGTCAGATAAGCCGCCCTTTCTATAGAGGGTGTTCTTTCCCATTGATTCTGCGCTTTCTCTGCGGCATCGATCGCTTTTCTGGCATCTTCAACCGTCCCGTCGGGCATCAGTGAAATAACCTCTTCGGTAGAAGGATTCAATACCTTGATCCATTTCCCAGACTCATTCTCAATGAATCTGCCATCTATAAACATTTTCAATTCTTTCATGATACTATTTTTAGGTTGAATAATTTGTTCTTAAAAGTACGGGAAAGGAAGGAATGGCAATGTTTTAAAAATGATAATAGTTCTATCAGAAATGATAGTGAATCAAGATAATAGGGTAGATATAGAAAAACAGCCTCAAGAAGTTGATCTTCTCAAGGCTGTTTTTTTATAGAATGATCGTTTTTCGTTTTAGCAGGCTTTGAAGCTCATATCCAAGCTCTTCACGGAGTGAGTCAAAGCCCCTACGGAGATGAAGTCTACGCCACATTCCGCGTAATCACGTAATGTGTCGAACGTGATACCGCCGGAAGACTCTACCTCGAAACGTCCGTTGATGCGGCGAACCGCTTCTTTTGTATTCTCGATATTGAAATTATCCAACATGATACGATCGATACCGCCTACTTTCATGGCTTGTTCCAACTCGTCGAAGTTACGAACCTCGATCTCGATCTTTAGGCTCTTTCCTTTCTCTTTCAGATAGTTTTGCGCACGTGTGATCGCCTGCTCGATGCCTCCGGCGAAATCCACATGATTATCTTTCAATAAGATCATATCGAACAAACCGATGCGATGGTTCATGCCGCCACCGATACGTACGGCCTCTTTCTCGATCATACGCATACCGGGAGTTGTCTTGCGAGTATCCAAAACGTGTGTCTTGGTGCCTTCCAACGCTTGGCGTATTTACGGGTCGTAGTAGCGATACCGCTCATGCGTTGCATAACGTTCAGCATCAACCGCTCGGTCTGCAATAAGGATTGGATCTTACCTTCCACCACGAACGCTATATCCCCTTTTTTCACTTCGGCTCCGTCTTGTATAAAGACCGTCATTTTTAGTTCCGGATCGAAGTCGTGGAAGATACGTTTAGCCATTTCCACGCCGGCCAATACGCCATCTTCCTTGATGATCAGCTGGCTTTTCCCCATCGCTGTCTCGGGGATGCAACATAAGGTGGTATGATCACCATCGCCAATATCCTCGGCAAACGCTAATTTGATTAAGTCGTCAATAAGTTTGTCCATCTTTTATTCTATTCTGATTGATTGTATAATCGCTGTATTCCCTTCGGCACGGTACGTGATGTTTACACGGTACTCACCGGAAGACGTCGGAAGCTTTCCGACAAGGAAACCGCTTTCCTTTTTATCCGCATGATGTACGACCGAGAATCCGGAAGGCTTATTCGAACTGAAAAATGAGGACAACATAGAGACGGCCTCACTTCCGTTACATTTCTTAGAGGAACCGGGCAAGGCTACATCCACCACCTTATCCATAGCACCGGATAGAGAGGAGGCATTTCCTGCCTTGAAAGCATTTGATATACTGGTAATATCCGCCGCCTGCGCACATGCGAATGCGAATATCAAGGCGAATGTAAGTAAGAGTCGTTTCATAAGCTTTCTTTATTTTATTGAGTAATTAGTGGCAAAGGTATGTATTTTTCTTGTAACTTAGCCTTTCTAAACCTGTAAATGTAAGTAGATGAAGATTGGACTGATTGTGATTGGTAAGACGGATGCCGGTTATTTTGTGGAGGCTATCAATGAGTATAAAAATCGCTTGACGCATTATATACCTTTGAAATGGAAGTCATACCGGATATAAAGAACGTGAAGAACCTCTCAGAGGCGCAGCAAAAGGAGAAAGAGGGCGAATTGATTTTAAAGGCTTTGCAGCCCGGCGATTATTTGGTGTTGCTGGACGAGAAAGGGAAGGAGTTCACCTCCATGCAATTTTCTACTTATCTGGAAAAGAAAATGCATACGGTCCCGAAACGCTTGGTATTTGTGGTGGGCGGTCCTTACGGTTTTAGTGAGGCCGTGTATAAGGCGGCATCGGAAAAGATCTCGTTGAGCAAGATGACTTTTTCCCACCAGATGATCCGATTGATCTTTATCGAGCAGATTTACCGGGCGATGACGATCTTGAATAACGAGCCTTACCATCATGAATAACCGCATCGTTTAACGCCGGTATCCGCATAGCCCTACGCCTATACTGGCGTAAGTTCACACCGATACTGCCGTGAGGCTATGCGAATACTGGTGTTTTTCTCCCGGATTAATGGACTAATTTCAGGCCGACGATCCCTATCAATATCAAGGATAAGAACAATAATCTGAATATATTCGCGGAATCATGGAAAAACAAGATTCCAAGAAGAACAGTCCCTATAGCCCCGATCCCGGTCCAGATTACATAAGCCGTACCGATCGGGATGCTTTTCTGGGCGAGATATAAGAAATAACCGCTTAAGCCCATGGATAAGATCGATAAACCTATAAACAAATAAAATATTTGGAATGCATACTTGCTAATTTAAAGCCCAGCGGCCAGCCGATCTCGAATAATCCGGCTATAATTAACAGAATCCAAGCCATATAGAATTAGTCTTAAAAGTTTTCCCGTGTCTTCTGGATCAATAAATAATCCAATAAAGTCATGGCGGTCATAGACTCGACGATAGGTACCGCACGAGGCAATACGCATGGATCATGACGTCCGCGTGCCTTTAATATCGTATCCTCTCCCTCCATGTTAACCGTTTCTTGTTCCATCAAGATCGTAGCGACCGATTTAAAGGCTACCCGGAAATAAATATCTTGTCCGTTGGAGATCCCTCCTTGGATACCGCCGGAATTATTGGTACGAGTATTGATATGCCCGTTATCATTGAAAAAGCGATCGTTCCTTTCCGATCCGCGGAAGAAGGCGGCGTTGAATCCGTCTCCATACTCGAAGCCCTTCACGGCGTTGATCGTAAGCATCGCATGTCCCAACGCGGCATGTAACTTGCCGAACACAGGCTCTCCCAATCCGACGGGAACCCCTTTCGCCACACAGGTAATAATACCGCCGATCGTATCTCCTTTTGATTTG
>ENA-OQAA01000555-OQAA01000555.1-human-gut-metagenome-genome-assembly--contig:-NODE-555-length-24774-cov-2.102406_pt1 | contig 24774 bp, 35 predicted proteins | sample MGYA00242489_ERZ504515 | MGnify/ENA primary metagenome ERZ504515 (study PRJEB26092, sample SAMD00036237) | human gut metagenome | host: Homo sapiens | study: EMG produced TPA metagenomics assembly of... | reverse complement strand
ATACCCGAGGACTGGATGAGCTGGATAAGTACGACAGTCAGCATATAGGCCATCGGTCGTTGCTTCCGCTTTCCAACTCCAGCATGGGACGCAGATTGTGCTTCAGGTTCATCTTCTGCGAGCGCAGGATGGCGAATACCGATGCCGAGTCCGTAGACGACATGGTGGAAGCCAGCAGCAGGGAGGTGATGAGCGGCAGGTGGATATTGGTCCAGCTCATGCCCGACAGCACCATATAAACAGTCCGGTAAACAGTGCCGTCAGCAGCACACCGAAAGTAGACAGTACAATACCGGGGGAGAGGATAGGCTTGATTTCGGTGAACTTGGTATCCATTCCGCCCGAAAACAGGATAATGCTCAAAGCCACCATACCGATGAACTGCGCTTCTTTGGCGTTGTGGAATTGCAATCCGAGTCCGTCGCTGCCGAAAAGCATGCCCACCACAAGAAAAAGTAACAAGGCGGGAACTCCGAAACGGTAACCGGTTTTGCCTACGATGATGCTGACAAAAAGTAAAATAGAACCTACAAGTAAAATGTTTTCAGCTGTAAATAGCATAAATAGTGTGTTATGAGTTTTATTAGAAAATGCTTTTTGTACCTTTGTGTACAAAGATATTCATTCTTGACAACAAAACCAAAACTTAATTGGTTCAATTAAATTTCAATACAAAAGTTGTCTCCTTTCCGGCTATCAGAGAGAGGCTTCCGCCGGATAAGCGCATGATTTGCCGGGAGATGCTCAGTCCGATGCCGCTTCCGTTTTCTTTGGTGGTGAAGAAAGGAATGAAAATATGCCCGGCAATGTCCGGGGGGATGGCAGGGCCGTTGTTGGATATTTCTATCAGTACGGCTTCGGCTTCGTTGCAGTAGGCGCGTATGTTGATATGTTTTTCCGTAGTCGCTGCGTTTGTTTCCGCTGTTGTTTCCGCATTTGTCCCCGTTGCTGCCGTAGCACCCGTTTCAAAAGCCTGTATGGCATTTTTCAGTAAGTTTATGATGACTTGCGAAATGAGATTTTCGTCGGCATAGAGTATCAAATCGTCGGGAACGATGGAAACATTGAACGTAACCGGGGTGTCGGGATATTGATGGCGCGCCAGTTCCGCCATACGGTTGATGAAGCCTTTGAGGTAGAACAGGGACGGTTCGGGAGTGGGGATGCGCGTAAACCTGCGGTAGGATCTACGAAAGCGAGCAACCCTTTGCCTGTGGCACTGATTGTTTGCAGACCGTGCCGCATCTCTTCTTTCGATATCCGGGCTTCGGTCAGTTTCAGCAGGGTGTCGCTCAGGGAAGTGATGGGGGTTACGGCGTTCATGATTTCATGGGTCAGCACGCGTGTAAGGCGTATCCAAGAGTCTATCTCCTTTTCGTCCAGTTCGTTGTTGATGTCGTTCAGGGCGAGGATGCGCAGGTGCTCTTGGCGTACGGTGATGTCGCTGACGCGGACAGATAGGTTTACGGTTCCGCGTTCGTTGCCGAATGCCGCCTGGAACTTGTCGCCGGGACGCAGGCGGTGAGCGTATCCGTCAGATGGGCGTCCACGCGCGACAGTTGGCGGACGTGCGTAAATACTTCCAGTCCGAGCAGGCGCAGGGCTTCGTTGTTCTTTTGATAGACGGCTCCGTTGTCGTTCAGCACGATGATACCGGTGTTTACACAGTCGAGGATAAGCTCGTAGTACTTCTCCCGTTGGGCGGTTTCACTCTTTACATTATGCAGGATACGGGCTACGCGGTTCAGCGAACGGTTTACGAGGCGGTTGTCTTCGGTTCCGTCCGTTTCGGAGAAGTGGATGGCGGTATCGTTGTTTTCGATGGCATCGAGCATGAAAAGAACTTTACGGGTGTGGCGGCGGTACAACCGTTGCTGCCAGTATACTGCCAAAGGAAGAAGCACGGTGAACAGGACAGCCCAGAGCAGAGGGTCGCCCCAGCCATGCGCACCCGGCTGTTTCAGAAAGAACAGCGTCCACATTATGCCGGCAGCCGCGGCTGTGAGCAGGCTGACGACAGTCCGGAAAACGTAATATTGGCTGATATCCTTAGGTTTTTCAAAGCCCATACTTCTTCATTTTATTGTAAAGCGTCTGCCGGGTAATTCCCAGTTGCGAGGCCACCGCCGAGAGATTGCCGCCGCACTTGTCCAGCGTGCGGCGTATCATTTGCTTTTCCATGTCTTCAAGAGTGGATGCGGCAGGCATTTCCGGGGCTTCGTTCCTGCGTTGCAACTGGAACAATCCGGCAGAGAGGAATGCACCGTCGCAGATGATAACGGCCTTCTCGATGGCATGTTCCAGTTCGCGGATGTTGCCGGACCAGGGGTGCAGCATCAGCTTCTCCCGCGCCGCATTGTCCAAACGCAAGGCCGGCTTCCCGTATTGCTTGCAGAAACGTGTGATGAAACGCTCTGCCAGTGGATGATATCTTCCTGCCGTTCACGCAGCGCAGGAATTTCAAGATGGATGGTGTTGATGCGGTAGAGCAGGTCTTCACGGAATTCTCCTTTATCCGCCATTTCGGACAGGTTGCGGTTGGTGGCGCAGATAAGGCGGATATCTACGGGAACGGGCGTATTGCTGCCCACCCGCACGATGCTGCGGCGCTGGATGGCGGTCAGCAGTTTGGCTTGCAGGTGATAGGGGAGATTGCCTATTTCATCGAGGAAGAGCGTGCTGTGATCGGCAACCTCGAACTTTCCGGGACGGTCGGCATGGGCATCGGTGAACGCCCCCTTCACATGGCCGAAAAGCTCGCTTTCAAAAAGGCTTTCGGTAATGGCGCCCATGTCCACGCTTACCATTTCCTTGCGGTGGCGTGCGGAGAGGGCATGTATCTCGCGGGCAAGCATCTCTTTGCCCGTACCGTTCTCGCCGGTGATGAGGATGTTGCATCGGTGGCCGCTACCTTTTCTACCAGCATGCGAAGCTGCTGCATGACGGGGCTTTCTCCCCAGTACATGGAACAAGCGGCGCTTGCAGGCGTGGTTGCCGTTTTCTTCCCGGATACAGGGGCGTTTTGTGCGGCATTCAGCAGGGTTTCCACTAACTTTCCGTTATCCCAGGGCTTGACGATAAAGTCCGTTGCTCCTTCCTTTATCCCCCGTACGGCAAGGTCTATGTCGGCATAGGCGGTGAACAGCACTACGGGGAGCGCCGGATATTGTTTCTTTATTTCGTGCAGCCAGTAAAGCCCCTCGTTTCCGGTATTGATGCCGGATGTGAAATTCATATCGAGAAGCACTGCCTGCCAGGTGTCTTCGCGTAAGGTGGCGGGAAGGGTGACCGGTGAAGAAAGGACGGTTATTTTATCAAAATAAGGCTTCAACAGCAGTTGCAATGCGGTGAGTACGCCGCGATTGTCATCAACGATAAGAATGTTTCCGGATTTCTTCATGGCAGAACGATGTCTTGTTATATTTGTGAGGGCAAATATATTCTATTTTCCCGAGAAAGAAGGGAAAGGCGAGGAATAATTCGGGGACTTTTTCATTGGGCTTTGCTGCCCGGCAAGACACATGGATGTTTTTTTATAAGGAGCGGAAGTAACAAAAGCAGTAGCAGAAGAGGGGCTGCGCTACGTTCCGCCTCAGGGTACATGCCGTACCACGACAAGGTAGGTGTCATACCACGGTGTGGTATACGTTGTACCACGGCATGGTAGGTGCTGTACCACGCAGGGTACATGCCGTACCATAGCGAGGTACTTCTTGTACCACCGTGGGATACATCTCGTACCACTGCAAGATACAGCCGGCAACCTTGCGGTAACTGTAATTTCACTTGAAAGACATGTCTTACAGCAACTGTAGCTTCACTCCGAAAGACAAGCTCAGGTAATCCTTCGGCTTCAGGTACTTGTTGGTGAATGCGCTTACGATGTACAGGTCGTAGGTACTGATTTCGTAGAACAGCGTAATGGCTTTTGCCGTAAATCTGCGGCGCGGGTCGATATCATACGTAATGCGTTGTCCGAGGAAAGCGTGGATGCGTACTTTGGACGAGAAACCGTAGTAGCCTTTCGGATAACGATCCGGTTCGTTCACCCAGAATTCATCGCCGAACACGGTGTTGAAGTACATACCGCAGGTAAGGGGTTCTGCCGAGAACCGGCTTTCTTTGATTTGCAGGCTCCAGGGGATGTAGTTCTGCTTCAAGGTAAATGTCAGTTTGGTGCAGTCGGACTGATATTTGGGCAGGACACCCAGAAAAACATCCGTTTCCCATTGGTTGCGCTTGCCGTAATCCCAGCCCGTACCCAGCGAGAGGAGTCCCATATTGCCGGCAAACTGTATCTTGGTGTGCGTCGGAATCAAGGCTTCCCATCGTTTGCGGTAGCGGTGCACGCGCCGGTCGTACCGGCTGTGGCGTGTACGGCCGGTAACGACGGTGTCGGGTTTGCGTTGCAGGTAAACTGTATCGTGCTTTACGATAATCACCGTATCCCGTTCCTGTGCGGAAAGCGGGCTGCACCACAGCAACAGCAGGCAGATGGCGGCGAGTGCCGGCAGATTAGAAATAGACCACTTCGCGCTCATATCCTTCGGGTGTTATGGTGAATACATAGTAGTTGCGGTTCTTCATGCAGTCGCTCATGTAGTACATGATGCCGTCCTCAAAGAGGTTTTCCTCGAAAACGTGGTGCTCGTGGGCGGCAGTGCAGAACTGTATGCCGGGAAATTCGGTTACGTAGCGGTGAAAGACGCGTGCTACGTTATTGTTGAACTGGTCGGCATAGGGACGTACGTGCATGGACACAACGGTTTTGTCGAATTCGTCCTTGCGGTCGGTAAGCTCTTTTTCGAGGAACGTGAAGTCGGGAATGGGGCGGGAGTAGTCAAACTCCATAGCGTTGGTGTTGAGGCATACGAACTTCACCCATCCGGCAATGAATGAGAAGTTAGGGTCACCGAATACGGCGCGGTATGTTTCTTCTCCCGTGCCGAGCAGTCGTGGTTGCCTATCAGCTACGTAGGTACACGGAGCTTGTTCATGATGTCGCGCTGCCACAGAAACTCGTCCGTCACGCCGAAGTCGCTCATGTCACCGCCGTGGATAACGAAGTCGATGTCATCGCGCTTGTTTATCTCTCCCACGAAGTCCAGCGTTTCGTCGTACCAGCGTTGCGAGTCGCCCATGGTCACGAACTTAATCGTTGTCTTGTCCTTGCATTTCTGCTCTATCTCCGCAATATTATGGGCGTTTACATCGGTCTCACCGTTGATGCGTACATCATACGATGATAGTCTATCATGTCGCAACTGCCCATAAGCAGGCAGAGGAATGACAGGAGTAAAGGTTTATATGGCTTTATCATAATAACTCTATACAGTCTATATCTATGAAAGTTGAATTATCTGTCAGTATATATCTATGGAAACTGAGGGCAAAGGTAAAGTTTTCATTCGATAGAAAAGTTGTCCTATTTTCCGTTTTTCTGTTCTGTAAGTGATGATTTGGCTAATCAGGCCAGGGGTTGCAAAGAATAAATGTCTGTTTATCTGATTTGTAGGCAGGAATTAAGCAGATAGTATTTGATTATTCGGCAGGCTGTGTCTAATTATTGGACGGGTGGTGTCTAATTTTTAGACACCTGTATATGGAACATTTATGCGGGATTTCCTGATAATCAAAATCATAACTCCTTTGGCACGCTTTCTGCATTATTATAGGCAGGAAAACATGGCGGCAAGCCATGTTTTCCGATACTGTAGGTTTACGAATTATAAATTAGTATACGATGAAACAAATCTATTATGTCATTCAAACCCTGCTTCGGGGACGCGGCTCGAATATCATCAAGATAATCTCCTTGGGATTAAGCCTGACGATGAGTATCCTGCTGTTCTCCCGCGTGGCGTACGAGCAGAGTTTCGACACCTGCTACAAAGACTACGACAATCTCTACCAAATCTGGTCGGTATTTACCGTTAAGGGCGAGAAGTACCCGCCGCAGGAGCAGAATTGCGGCCCTGTGGCGGGCGCCATACTGGAGAACTTTCCCGAACAGGTGGAAGCTGCTACCAGCACCTGCCATTGGATGAATGCCCCGTTATACAATGAAAACGCCCGTTTTGACGAAAGGAAGATAGTGGCGGATTCACTCTTTTTCAAGACAATGGGTATCGAAGTGCTGAGCGGTAATCCGGTGAAAGACCTTCAGCAGCCCAATGTGATTTTCCTAAGCGACCGCTTTGCCGGGAGAATATTCGGCGGAGAGAATCCGGTGGGAAAGACCGTCAACTACAATCACGAGAAAGACTTTACGGTGAAAGGTACTTATGAGGCATTGCCCGAAAATGCAACCGTCCATCCTGAAGCCGTTATCTCTATGCCCACCTTGTGGAACGACGGAGTCGGCAACTACTCATGGCGCGGGGGAGACAGTTATCCCGAATACATCCGTTTCCGTCCCGGTGCGGACAAATCGGTGGTGAATGCGCGTATAGACGCTATGATAGAGAAATATCGCCCGGAAGAGGATAAAAAGAAGTATGGTTATACGGCGTTTGTAAAGCTATCCGTGACACCTACCGCAATTACGAAAGCTAGAGCGGATGCGTAATATCATGACAGTCCTCGGCCTTGCCATTCTTTTCATTGCGGCGCTGAACTACGTGCTGATTTCCATTTCCTCACTTACATACCGTGCCAAAGCGGTAGGCGTGCATAAATGCAACGGGGCAAGCGGCGGCAAGATATTCGGCATGTTCCTTTTGGAAACGGGCATTATCATTGCGGCGGCATTGCTCCTGATGGCTTTGGTGCTGCTGAATTTCCGGGAGTTCTTTGAAGATACCGCTGCGGCGAAACTTTCTTTGCTGCTTGCTCCGGAACGTATCTGGGTTCCGCTGACGGTGGTCGGCATACTGTTTTTGGTGGGCGGAATATTGCCGGGACGTTTGTTTGCCCGTATTCCCGTATCCCAAGTGTTCCGCCGCTATACCGAAGGGAAGAAAGGCTGGAAGCGTCCGCTGCTTTTCATCCAGTTTGCAGGCGTGGCATTCATTTGCGGACTTATGTGCGTGGTGATGGTGCAGTATCAATATGTGCTGAACAAGGATATGGGGTATAATCCGCAGCGGATGGCGTTTGCCAATGCCTATTGGAACGAGGATAAAGAGAGTGATGCCGCTCTCCGGTTCTTTAAAGGGCTTCCTTATGTAGAGGCGGTGACCAGCGCCAACAATACGCCTGTCAGCGGATATAGCGGCTCTATGATTCGTGACGCATCGGGCAATGTGCTTTTTTCCACACGTGCCTGTTTCTATATGCGGGAGGACTATCCGGCAATGATGGGCATGGCGTTCAAGGCGGGGCGTATGCACGTACGAAAGATGAGATAATCGTAAATGAAACATTTGCGGACATGATGCATTGGGGAAATGATGCCGTGGGGCGTACCGTCGATGTAGACAATGCTGCACAGATGAAAGTGGCGGGGGTGCTGAAAGATTTCCAGATAGGGGATTTTACAGAAGCCAAGATGCCTTTTGTCGCCCGCTATAATCAACATTTCACGGGGACGGTACATGTCCGTTTGAAAGAACCTTTTGTACAGAACCTGCGGCAACTGAACAAGGATGCAGCCGATGCCTTCGGCAATCAGACCATCGACTTCGTCAGCTATGAAAAGCAGATTACCGATTCCTACAACAGTGTCCGCGTGTTCCGCAATGCCACACTGATGGCGGCCGTAACGATGTTCTTCGTCATGCTGATGGGGCTGATAGGATATACTGCCGATGAAGTACGCCGTCGCGGCAAGGAGATTGCCATCCGCAAGGTCAACGGTGCGGAAGCGTCCTCTATCCTGGAATTGCTTTCCAAAGACGTGCTTGTCGTAGCATTGCCGGCAGTTGTTCTCGGAACCCTTGCATCGTGGTATATCAACGGTATCTGGATGGAGCAGTTTGCCGAGCAGGTTCCTCTCGGTTGGGTTGTATATCTGCTGGTGGTAATCGCCAATCTGGCGGTAATCGTAGGCTGCGTCCTTTGGAAGTCCTGGCGGATAGCCAACGAGAACCCTGTGAACAGTATCAAGAGTGAATAAAAAAGCATATAACATAGAAAAACAAAACAATATGATTAAGATAAACGACATCAGTAAAGTATTCCGTACCTCGGAAGTGGAGACGGTAGCGTTGAACCATGTAAACCTCGAAGTGAAAGAAGGGGAATTTGTAGCCATCATGGGCCCGTCCGGTTGCGGCAAGTCTACCTTATTGAATATACTCGGTCTGCTGGACAATCCTACGGAAGGCAGTTATAAATTGCTCGGGCAGGAAGTGGCGGACCTGAAAGAGAAAGAACGTACCGCGTGCGCAAAGGCAAGTTAGGATTCGTGTTCCAGAGCTTCAACCTGATAGATGAGCTGAACGTTTACGAAAATGTAGAACTGCCTCTTACCTATTTGGGCGTGAAAGCGGGTGAACGCAAGCGCATGGTAGATGATATCCTGAAACGGATGAACATCAGTCACCGTGCCAAGCACTTTCCGCAACAGCTTTCCGGCGGTCAGCAGCAGCGTGTAGCCATTGCCCGCGCCGTGGTGACGAACCCGAAACTGATTCTTGCCGATGAGCCTACCGGTAATCTGGACTCCAAGAACGGTGCGGAAGTGATGAACCTGCTGACGGAACTGAACCGGGAAGGCACTACCATTGTCATGGTGACGCACTCCCGGCACGATGCCTCGTTTGCACACCGCACGGTACACTTGTTCGACGGTAGCGTGGTGGCGAGCGTAGCCTCGAACGATTTATAAGGATTAAGACTGGAGAGGAGACAACCTCTTCAGTTTCTTTACATATATCCACAAGGCAATGACCGCCGTAACGAATGCAAAGAAGTCCGATACGGGCATACACGTCCAGATACCGTCCAGCCCCATGTAGCGTGGCAGGATAATCAGTCCCGGCAGCAGGTACAACAACTGCCGGGTAAGGGACAGGGAATATGCTGATTTTCGCCTTGCCGATGCTTTGGAAGAAGTTGCCGATAACGATTTGCGCACCTACCAGCGGGAACATGGCTATGCCGATACGCACTCCTCTGGAAGCCATGTCAATCAGTTGCCCGTCACTGGTAAAGACAGCCGATACGGCATGCGGAAACAGTTCGCAGATGATAAAGCCCGTACTGGTGATGCACACGCCCGTAAGGATGCTCAGGCGCAGCGTAGCCTTTACGCGGTCGTACTTCTGTGCTCCGAAATTGTAGCCCACGATAGGCTGCATGCCCATGGTCAGTCCCAGTACAATCATTACGTACAGCACCAGCAGCCGGTTCATGATGCCGTAAGCGCCGATAGCCATATCGCCGCCGTAACGTTGCAGGCTGTTGTTGACGATGATGACGATGACGCATGCCGTTACATTCATCAGGAACGGAGACATCCCTATGGAGAAAATGCTGCTGATAATACGCTTTTTCATCTTCCAGAAACCCGGTTGCAAGCGTACGATGCTTGTCTTTTGCAGGAAGTGGCTCACCACCCATATCATGCCGATAAATTGCGAAATGACCGTTGCCGTTGCCGCGCCGCGGATACCCCAGTCGAAGTGGAAGATGAAGACAGGGGCGAGAATAATGTTGCACACCACCGTAACCATCGAAGTCAGCATCGCTTTCTTGGGATACCCCGTGGCACGCATGATGTTGTTCAACCCTATCATTGTATATGTCACCGGCGTACCCAACAGGATTATCTGCATAAAGTTCCGTGCATACGGCAGCGTTTCGTTGCTGGCACCGAAAAAGCGCAGGATTTCGTCCAGGAAGATAAAGGAGATGCCGCCGAACAGGAATGCGTTGACAAGGCACAGCATCAGGGTGTGGTTCAGCACTTCTGTGGCTCCGTCCGTATCTTTCTGCCCCAGACGTATGGATGATATGGTGGAGCCGCCTGCCGAGACTACCGTACAGAAAGCGACCACCAGGTTCATCAGCGGAAAAGTGATGGCAAGCCCGGCAATACCCATGGCGCCTACGCCATGACCGATGAATATACTGTCGATGATATTATATAACGAAGTAATTGTCATACCGATAATGGCAGGGATGGAATATTGCACAAGCATTTGCCTATTCGTTCGGTTCCCAAAATATGCGGATCGTTCATTGGATATACGTCAATTAAGTGTTTGCAAAGATAGTGAAAGCTTCCTGTCTTATCAAAAGATAATGAATATTTGCTCAGTTCGATGATTATTCAGACCTTTGCGCCCGAATATTATATTTGTTTTTTTAATATGGATACAACAAAAACAACGGCCGTCCTGTTCGATTTCGACGGAGTGGTAATGGATACCGAAACGCAGTATTCCGTCTTTTGGCATAAAGCGGGGGTGGACTATCTGGGCATGGACGATTTGGAGAGCCGCATAAAGGGGCAGACCATGACCTACATCTACGACACTTTCTTTGCCGGAAAGACAAAGGAACAGCAGGAAATCACCGCCGCCCTCAACGCTTTTGAGCGGGACATGGCGTATGATTACATCCCCGGTGTGCTCGATTTCATTGCCGACCTGCGCCGTAACCACGTGAAAATGGCGGTTGTCACCAGTTCCAACGACCGGAAAATGGCTGCCGTCTACCGTGCCCGCCCCGAGGTAAGGACAATGTTCGACCGGATTCTTACCGCAGAGATGTTTTCCCGTTCAAAGCCGGCTCCCGACTGCTTCCTGCTCGGTATGGAAGTATTCGACACAACTCCCGACACCACCTATGTATTCGAGGACTCCTTTAACGGACTGAAAGCGGGCATGGCATCCGAAGCCACCGTGATAGGACTGGCAACGACCAACTCCCGTGAGGCCGTCGCTCCGTTATGTCATTGTGTATTGGATGATTTTACGGGATTCACTTACGATAAAATGCTTCAAGTGCACAAGTAATGGGAAAAAGCGCTAACTTTGCGCGCTATTTTAATTGATAACTCATTAACACATTCATTAAGATTATGGCTGGATATATTTCAGACGACACTCGTAAAGTAACTACGCATCGCCTTGTTGAGATGAAACAGAGAGGCGAAAAAATATCGATGCTGACCTCGTACGACTATACCATGGCACAGATCGTTGACGGCGCAGGTATGGACGTCATCCTGGTGGGCGACTCCGCTTCCAACGTAATGGCGGGCAACGTGACTACACTGCCCATAACCCTCGACCAGATGATTTATCATGCCAAGTCCGTCGTGCGCGGCGTAAAGCGCGCAATGGTAGTGGTGGATATGCCTTTCGGTTCTTATCAGGGAAACGAAATGGAAGGTCTTGCATCTGCCATCCGCATCATGAAGGAGAGCCATGCCGATGCCTGAAGCTGGAAGGCGGGGAAGAAATCATCGGTACGGTAAAACGCATTCTCAGCGCAGGTATTCCTATTATGGGACACCTCGGACTGATGCCTCAGTCTATCAACAAGTACGGAACATACACGGTACGCGCCAAGGACGATGCCGAAGCGGAGAAACTGGTACGCGACGCCCACCTGCTGGAAGAAGCCGGATGCTTTGCCCTTGTACTGGAGAAGATTCCCGCTGCGTTGGCAGAGCGTGTGGCAGGCGAGCTGACTATTCCCGTCATCGGCATCGGCGCCGGTAGCGGCGTGGACGGCCAGGTGCTGGTAGTGCAGGATATGCTGGGCATGAACAACGGTTTCCGCCCCCGTTTCCTGCGCCGTTATGCCGACCTGCATACTGTAATGACCGATGCTATCAGCCATTACATTTCCGATGTGAAGAACTTAGACTTCCCGAATGAGAAAGAACAGTACTGACATGCTTATGACGCTGAACTTCTGGCGGATGTGCACAGCTAATCTGCTGCTGTTCGCATCCGTCTACATGCTCTTTCCCGTACTTTCGTTCGTAATGCCGGAGCAGTTGGGAGTGTCCGTTTCCCGGACAGGCGACATGTTTCTGGCATTCATTGCGGCGATGTTTGCGGCAGGCCCGTTTCATGCCTATCTGTGCGATGAGTATAAGCGGAAGAACGTATTGCTTTCTTCTGCTTTCGTCATGCTGGCTGCAATGGCAGGGTATGCCTTTGCCGACAGCTATCTCAAGCTGATGCTGCTTGCTTCGGTACAGGGCGTATGCTTCGGATTGGCAACGACGGCGGCATTACGGTGGCTATCGACATTACCACATCTACAAGGCGCAGTGCCGGCAATATGATTTATGCGTGGTCTGCCCGGCTGGGTATGTTGGCAGGGGCGTGCGCAGGCTTCCTGCTGTACGACCTTTACGGTTTCCGCACGGTTGTTTATGCAGCCGTTGCCGTGGGAGTTCTCGGCATGTATTTCGCATCGAGGGTATATGTGGCTTTCCGTGCGCCTATCGGGATGAGGCTGTGCAGCCTGGACCGCTTCCTGCTGCCGCGTGCATGGTTCCTGCACTGAATATGCTGCTGATAGCTTTCGTGCCGGGCGTATTGCTGCCACTGCTCTGTATAGGCGACTACATCGCATTCCTGACATTGGCGGCGTTGGTGTTTCTGACGCTGCCGTTTACAAGGATGTTCGTAAAACTGTCTCATCACTGCCAGCGGGGAACGGGCAACACGACTTGCCACCTGGTTATGGAAACCGGACTTTTGGCGGGTCTGGCAACGGCTTGCCGCCTGGCAGATGCGTTCCTGCTTTACCACGCCGCCGGTGTAGCCGCCATACTTGCTTTGTTCTTCTTCGTCCTGCTGACGTATCCCTACTATAAAAGGAAAAGGGTAAGATAACGTCTGCCTTTAAAGATACGGTATAAAGATTATCAATCCTATAATTGCCGCCGCAACAGCGCACACCAGCACTGCTCCGGCGGCAATGTCTTTTACCTGCCCCGCAACGGGGTGCCGTTCGGGAGATACCAGGTCCACCAGCCTTTCGATAGCGGTGTTGAACAGCTCGGCGGCAATCACCACACCGAAACAGAGGATAACGACCGTCCATTCCGTGCGTGTAATGCCTAAAACAAATCCCGCAAGTTACTGCCGTCATGGCAATCAGATGAAAACTCAGGTTCTGCTCCTTGCCTACGCAGCTCCGGATGCCCTGCCAGGCATAACCGAAACTGCGGAGCTGTTTTTTGAAATCGTATCGCATAGTTGATAAATTGAGTCTTTAGAATTAAAACATTGAGAAATAAGGGCGGGGAAGACGCAGCGTTGGACTTGGGAAACGTAGAGTTCTACTTTAGGATTGTAAAGTAGAACTTTAGCGTCGCTAAGTAGCACTTTAGAAACGTAGTGTAGCACTTTACGGTCCGCAATGTTGAACTTGGGATTTACCCCGTCAGTTGCGCGATACCTGCTTTACTCCCTTTACCGTCCTTAGCTTCTTGATGAGCGCTTCCAGTCTTCCGGTGTCGCCTACCATGATGGTAAGCGTTCCAGAGAATAATCCGTCGTGCGAATCTATGCCGATGCTCCGCAGCGTAATGCCGGTCTCTTTGGAGATGATGGAAGTGATATTGGTAACGATGCCTATGTCGTCGTGTCCCACCACACGCAGCGTAATGGGGTATTGCGTGCCTTGCGACTTGCCTGCCCAGCGTGCCTTTACGATGCGGTATCCGAAGCGTTCGCGCAAGTCGCTTGCATTCGGACAGTCGCAGCGGTGTATCTTGATGCCGCCGCTTACGGTTACGAAACCGAATACCTCATCTCCGTAGATAGGATTGCAGCAGCGTGCCAGCTTGAAGTCCAGCCCTTTCAGGTTCTGGTCGATGACGAGCACGTCCTCTTTGGCGGTGGTCTCTTCGGGCAGGGCGGCAGCTGCAGGTTATAGCCTTCGGCGCTGCGGTACACGATGTCGTCGTGCGTGTCGTTCTCCCGTTTCTGGAGTTCGAGGTACTTGTCGATGATGCCGTTCACGTCGAGCGTTTCATCGGCAATGCTCTGGTAGAAGTCCGTCACCACCTTGAAGCCGAGCCGTTTGATGAGGCGCATCATCGTACCCTCGTCATACTCTATTTTCCGGTTCTTGAACTTACGTTCCAATGTCTCCTTGGCAAAGGCATGCTGGCGAGCAGCCATTTCCTTGAGCGCCTGCCGTATCTTGGTGCGTGCCTTGGAAGTGGTGACGATGTTCAGCCAGTCCTGCTTGGGCGTCTGTGTATTGGACGTCATGATTTCCACCTGGTCGCCGCTGTTCAGTATCTGCTTCAACTGTGCGTTCTTGCCGTTTACCTTGGCTCCTATACATTTGCAGCCCAGCTTGCTGTGGATGTGGAAGGCGAAGTCGAGCACGGTGGAACCCTTGCCCAGTTTGAACAAGTCTCCCTTGGGGGTAAAGACGAACACTTCGTCTTCGTATAAATCCAGCTTGAACTGGTCCATGGTCTCCAGTCCGCTGCTGTCGGAATTCTCCAGCGCTTCACGTACGGAAGTCAGCCATTCGTCCAGTCCGCTTTCGCCTTTCACGCCCTTGTACCGCCAGTGGGCGGCAAGCCCCCGTTCGGCTATCTCGTCCATGCGTTCGGTGCGTATCTGTACTTCCACCATTTGCCTTCAGGCCCCATGACGGTGATGTGCAGCGATTCGTAGCCGTTGCTCTTGGGCACGGACAGCCAGTCGCGCAGACGCTTCGGGTTGGGCTGGTACATATCCGTTACAATGGAATATGCCTGCCAGCACTCCAGCTTCTCCTTTTCCACTTGGGAGTCCAGAATTACACGGATGGCAAAGAGGTCGTACACACCCTCGAAAGGACACTTCTGCTTCTTCATCTTCTGGTAGATGGAGTGGATGGATTTGGTGCGCCCCTTGATGTGAAAGTGCAGTCCCGCCTCTTCCAGCTTCTTCTGTACCGGAGCGATGAAAGCGGCTATATACTTGTCACGCGATGCCTTGGTTTCGTTCAGTTTCTCCTTGATGTGGTAGTAGACTTCCTTCTCCGTGTACTTCAGCGAAAGGTCTTCCAGTTCCGACTTCAGTTTGTACAGACCAGCTTATGGGCGAGGGGAGCGTACAGATAGGCGGCTTCATTGGCCACCTGCCTGCGTGCTTCGTCGTTCTCGCACTCCTTTATCTGGCGCATGATGTTCACGCGGTCGGCAATCATGATGAGGATAACGCGCATGTCCTCTGCAAAGGACAGCAGCAGGTTGCGGAAGTTCTCCGACTCGATGGTGGGGCTTTTGGCGTAAAGTTCGTTTACCCGTATCAGTCCGCGTATGATGCCCGCCACATCCTCGCCGTAGTTCCGTTCCACTTCTTCGGCGGTACAGGTGCCGCAGCGCACGGAGTCGTGGAGCATCAGTCCCAGGATGGATGCCCGCCTCATGCCTATCTCTTCCGCCACGATAACGGCGGTCTGCATATCCTTTATAATCGGGTTCAGCCCGAAGATATCCCGCTGTATGCGGTTGTTCTGTATAGAGTTTACAAGATGTGTTTTCAGCTTTCTGCAATCGCCCTTGCGGAGCGTCTCTCCGGAAAGCTGCAATAATTTTCGGTAGAGCACGAAGAGCAAACGCTTCTCTTCGGCTGTGAAAAATTCACCTGTTTCCATAATTGTCCGTATTTTCTGCTGTAAAGGTAGTTTTTTTCTTCCTTTTCATGACGGTGCTTGTGCTTTTTTTGTATTTTTGGGCATCAATTAATTAATTTAGATATTATGATAACACTCCAAGACAAAGAACTACTTGCCAAGAAAGGCATATCGGAAGAACAGATAGCCGAACAGCTGGCCTGCTTCGAAAAGGGATTTCCATATTTAAAGTTGTCTGCCGCTGCTTCCGTGGAGCAGGGTATACTGGCTCCGGATGCCGATGAGCAGAAAAAATATCTGAATGCGTGGGAAGCATATACTCAGACAGACAAAACAGTGGTGAAATTTGTTCCGGCATCGGGCGCGGCAAGCCGTATGTTTAAGAATTTATTTGAATTCCTCGGAGCGGAATACGATGCTCCGCAGTCGGACTTTGAGAAAACATTCTTCGGGAAAATCGGGAAGTTCGCTTTCTATGACGACCTGAATGCCGCTTGCCTGAAAACAACCGGCAAGGATATTCCCGCCCTGATTGCCGCCGGCAATTACAAGGCGGTGGTTGCCGCCCTGCTCGAATCGGCAGGATTGAATTACGGCGCCCTTCCGAAAGGATTGCTGAAGTTTCATAAATACGAGGACGGCAGCCGTACCCCGCTCGAAGAACATCTGGTGGAAGGTGCGCTTTATGCTGCCAACAAGAGCGGTAAGGTAAACGTGCACTTTACCGTATCTCCCGAACACCGTGCGCTGTTCAAGGCATTGGTAGACGAGAAAGCCGCGGCTTATGCCAGAAAGTACGGCGTGGATTACAACATCAGCTTCTCCGAGCAGAAACCGAGCACCGATACCGTTGCCGCCGATATGGAGAACAAGCCTTTCCGCGATAACGGCAAGCTTCTGTTCCGTCCGGGCGGTCACGGTGCATTGATAGAGAACCTGAACGACCTCGATGCCGATGTTATCTTCATTAAGAACATCGACAACGTAGTGCCCGATAAACTGAAAGGCGATACCGTATTATATAAGAAGCTGATTGCCGGTGTGCTCATCACCTTGCAGCAGCAGGCTTTTGCCTATCTGCAACTGCTGGACAGCGGCAAGTACACGCACGAGCAGGTTCTCGACATCCTGCAGTTTGTACAGAAGAAGCTGTTCTGCAAGAACCCCGAAACGAAGAACCTGGAAGATGCCGAACTGGTGATTTACCTGAAAGAGAAGCTGAACCGTCCGATGCGTGTCTGCGGCATGGTGAAGAACGTAGGCGAGCCGGGTGGTGGTCCGTTCCTTGCTTACAACAGCGATGGTACGATTTCCCTGCAAATCCTCGAAAGTTCTCAGATTGACATGAACGACCCTGAGAAGAAAGATATGTTTGAAAAAGGTACGCACTTCAATCCGGTGGACCTGGTATGTGCAGTGCGCGACTATAAGGGCCATAAGTTCGATTTGGTGAAGTATGTGGACAAGGCTACGGGCTTCATCTCCTATAAGTCGAAGAACGGCAAAGACCTGAAAGCTCTGGAACTTCCCGGATTGTGGAACGGTGCCATGAGCGACTGGAATACGGTCTTTGTAGAAGTACCTCTGACTACATTCAATCCGGTAAAGACGGTGAATGACCTGTTGAGAGAACAGCACCAGTGATGATAACTGCAAGTTGACGGTTTACGGTTTACTATTTCCGCAGTGCGGTGGCGGTAGGCCGTAAATCGTCAGTTTTATGCCTGAACATCCAATAATAAACAACAAATTGCCAATTATAGAAAACAATAATAATAGGTAGTAAATAAATTAGTAACCGATGAAAAAGATTTTACTGTTAGGTTCCGGTGAACTGGGTAAAGAGTTTGTAATTTCAGCTCAACGTAAAGGGCAATATATCATAGCCTGCGACTCTTACGCCGGAGCACCCGCCATGCAGGTGGCGGACGAGTGCGAAGTGTTCAGCATGCTGGACGGGGAAGCATTGGAACGTGTGGTGCGTAAACACCGGCCGGACATTATAGTACCCGAAATAGAGCTATCCGTACGGAACGCCTGTACGATTTCGAGAAAGAAGGTATTCAGGTTGTGCCCAGCGCGCGTGCGGTCAACTTTACAATGAACCGTAAGGCTATCCGCGACCTTGCTGCCAAGGAACTGGGACTGAAAACAGCCAGATACTTCTATGCCAAATCCCTGGATGAGCTGAAGGCTGCTGCCGAAAAAATCGGTTTCCCCTGTGTGGTAAAGCCGCTGATGTCCTCTTCCGGTAAGGGGCAGTCGCTCGTAAAGAGTGCCGACGAACTGGAGCATGCCTGGGAGTACGGCTGCAACGGAAGCCGTGGCGACATCAAGGAGCTTATCATTGAGGAGTTTATCAAGTTCGATAGTGAAATCACCTTGCTGACGGTTACCCAAAAGAATGGCCCTACCTTGTTCTGCCCGCCTATCGGACATGTGCAGAAAGGCGGCGACTATCGCGAGAGCTTTCAGCCTGCCCATATCGACCCTGCTCATTTAAAGGAAGCGCAGGATATGGCGGAGAAAGTGACCCGTGCCCTGACCGGCGCCGGTTTGTGGGAGTGGAATTCTTCCTGAGCACGAGAACGGCGTTTACTTCTCCGAACTCTCTCCGCGTCCGCACGATACGGGTATGGTGACACTGGCAGGAACACAGAACCTGAACGAATTTGAATTGCATTGCCGCGCCGTACTCGGTTTGCCCATTCCGGGTATCAAGCAGGAGCGGATAGGGGCGAGTGCCGTTATTCTTTCGCCCATTGCCAGTCAGGAGCGTCCCAACTACCGCGGCATGGAAGAGGTGACCAAAGAAGAAGATACTTACTTGCGTATCTTCGGCAAGCCTACCACCCGCGTCAATCGCCGTATGGGTGTTGTATTGTGCTATGCCCCGTTGGACAGCGACCTCGATGCGCTGCGCGATAAAGCCAAACGGATAGCCGCGAAAGTAGAAGTGTACTGAGTTTAAGTATAAAATATAAAGTATGAGGTATAACCGTGCTCCATCCGCATGGTTATACCTCATACTTTTATGCTTAATTAAAGAGTCCCGGGTAAATCTCTCCGCCCAGTTCACTCACATTCAGTTGCCGTTGCAGCTTTCCGTCCGGTGCATAGAACAGTTGGAATTCTTCACCGGAGTTGTAGCCTTCCACTTCGATAACGAATTACCGCAGGACGTTTGGGAAACGTGACTATCCTTACATCCCTCAATCTCATGGAAGCCATAATGCTTTCCATAAATGCTTCCGCAACGGGAGCGGGAACTTTCTCCAGCGACTCCACATCATTCTCCATCATTACCCATTGGGCATTTTCATCGAACCACACATCTGTTTCCCTGCCGTCAATAACGAATTCTGCTACGTAACATCCTGCCATCTGTTCCCACTGGGCATTTGCAACATACGGTACATCTTTTCGAAAGCAGCCTGTATGCTTGTGGGAACTCCTTTGGCAACGGTGGAAACGGAAATAAACAGTAGCATGCCTGCTACCAAACAAAATCTGAATCTTTTCATCCTGAAATTAAGTATGAAGTATAAAATATAGGGTATAACAATGTCCCGTCCGCATGGTTCATTCCTCATACTTTATATTTCATACTTTTAAACGGTCAGTTTCCCTTTATATACGAATGCTTTTTCACCGAAGTCTACATCCGGCAATACGGCATCCGCCGCAAACAGTCCGTACACCGATGAACCCGAACCGCTCATCGAAGCATAGACAGCACCTTGCCGGTACATTTCTTCCTTGATTGCCCCGATAGCGGGAAACTGCGGGAACACGCTCTCTTCGAAGTCATTCACCATATACTCTTTCCATGCTTCAACGGGCAACTGCACCGTTTCCTTCAGTGACCGTTCCGGACGGTGCGGCTTTATTTGTGAGAAAGCATCCCGTGTGGAAACGAATATATCCGGTTTTACCAACCAAAGCTGATACCCTTTCAGCGACAAGGATACAGGCGAGAACACATTTCCGATGCCTTCCGCATAGGTAGGAGCATTCCGGATGAAGAAAGCGCAATCCGCTCCCAGGCGGGCGGCATACTCTTCCAGAGTCCCGGTACTCAGTCCAAGGCCGAACTTCTCATTCAGCATTTTCAGCATAAATGCAGCATCTGCCGAGCCGCCACCCAATCCGGCCCCCGATGGGATATGCTTGAACAGATGAATATCCACCGGCGGCAGGTCGAACAATCCGTCCAGCAGCTTATACGCTTTCACCACGAGGTTGTTTTCCGCTTCTCCCGCTATTTCCATACCTGCCTGATGCAGGCAGTATTTTCCGTCACCCTCGCGCAGCGGTTTATTTCCAGCGCATCTTCCACGGGAATAGGGTAGAAGATGGTCTCCAGGTTATGGTAACCGTCCGGTCGTTTTTCTGTAATATTCAGTCCCAGGTTTATTTTAGCATTCGGAAAAGTAAGCATTGTTAAATTGAGAATTAAGAATTGAAAATTAAAAAATAAAAACGGGCCTGTCAAAGCAGGCTTCGGAGACAAAGTTAATGAATTCTGTTCATAGTAGATTGAAAACTTAACAACGATTTGTTGATTGCTATCAATAAAATCATTTATCTTTGCTTTCCCTTTTGAAAGGCGGACTATTTATTTCTTAATTTTTAAATTTCAATTCTTAATTCATAAAGTGGCAGAACAAAGACGAACAACCCGCACCCCGAAGTCGAAATCACCCCAGCCGGTCAACGATTACGGGCGTATCCAGCCGCAGGCGCCGGAACTGGAAGAAGCCGTTTTGGGTGCATTGATGATCGAGAAAGACGCTTATTCGCTGGTGAGCGAAATTCTCCGTCCCGAATCTTTTTACGAACACCGGCATCAGCTGATATACTCCGCTATCACAGACCTTGCCGTCAATCAGAAACCGGTGGACATTCTCACCGTGAAGGAGCAGCTTGCCAAGCGCGGAGATTTGGAAGAGGTGGGCGGCCCGTTCTACATCACCCAGCTCAGCAGCAAGGTGGCATCCTCTGCGCATATCGAGTATCACGCCCGTATCATTGCCCAAAAGGCGTTGGCGCGTGAGCTGATAACTTTCACCAGTAACATACAGTCCAAAGCGTTCGACGAGACGCTCGATGTGGACGACCTGATGCAGGAAGCCGAAGGCAAGCTCTTCGAGATTTCGCAGCAGAACATGAAGAAGGACTATACGCAAATCAATCCGGTCATTGCCGAAGCGTACGACCTTATTCAGAAAGCCGCCGCCCGTACCGACGGTTTGAGCGGTCTTGAGAGCGGATTTACGAAACTGGACAAGATGACTTCCGGCTGGCAGAACTCCGACCTCATTATCATAGCCGCCCGTCCTGCCATGGGTAAGACGGCGTTCGTACTCTCCATGGCGAAGAACATTGCCGTGAACTTCCGCAATCCCGTTGCCTTGTTCTCCCTTGAAATGAGTAACGTACAGTTGGTGAACCGTCTTATCTCCAACGTGTGCGAGATACCGAGCGAGAAAATCAAAAGCGGACAGCTTGCCGATTACGAATGGCAGCAGTTGGACTATAAGCTGCGCGACCTGCTGGATGCGCCTCTGTACGTGGATGATACTCCCTCGCTTTCCGTATTCGAACTTCGTACCAAGGCCCGCCGTCTGGTTCGCGAGCATGGGGTGAAGGTAATTATTATCGACTACCTGCAATTGATGAATGCCAGCGGCATGTCGTTCGGCAGCCGTCAGGAAGAGGTGAGTACGATTTCGCGTTCGTTGAAGGGGTTGGCCAAGGAACTGAACATTCCCATTATCGCCCTGTCTCAGTTGAACCGTGGTGTAGAGAACCGTGAGGGGGAAGAGGGCAAGCGTCCGCAGTTGAGCGACCTTCGCGAGTCCGGAGCCATCGAGCAGGATGCCGATATGGTGTGCTTCATCCACCGTCCCGAATATTACAAGATTTATACTTCCGCCGACGGCACAGACCTGCGCGGCATGGCGGAAATTATCATAGCCAAGCACCGTAACGGTGCCGTGGGCGATGTGCGCCTGCGCTTTATCGGCCAGTACACCCGCTTCCAGAATCCGGAAGACGATATGGTTATTCCGCCGCCTACCGAGGGTATGGGAGGAGCCACGTTCGGTTCGCGTATGAATGCGCCCATTGGCAGTCCCTCTACACCACCGCCTCCGTCTGCCTCCGACTATATGCCTCAAACGGACAATCCGTTTGGCGGGGTGGGATTGGACGGGCCTGTACCGTTTTAATGGCATTGGGCAGCTTACATGAAAAAATGTCTGTTATATATATGTATTAGTTTTACTGTTACGATTATATCGGCTTGGATATGTAGGTCTATATAAATAGTCTTCCCCGCACTTCACAGTGCAGGGAAGACACAGCAAACAAACAAAACATTTCCGATTTGAATAGGGGATATTCTTATCGGATGGTTTTGTCTATGGTTTAATCTTGGACACAACGTATTGTAAATGCGTGATTCCTTGCATTTACGGATGCTGGTGGAGTATAGCCAACAGCGAAACCTAAATAATACGATGATGTATTTCCGCTATATACACTACTGCTCCAATAATAACCTCCTGCACCGGTACGATACTGTTTTTTGTCAGCAGCATGCCAGTAACCGGAGGCAGGAAAACGAGTTACACCGTCAGTGAAAGTATAAGTTTTGTAACCGTTTATAGTACTGGTTCCATAAATGTTGGTAGAAAGGTCTCCCCAATTTCCATTTGTTGTATATTTGTCAATATCTCCAAACTCTTTGTAAGTAGGCATACGCCAACTGCCTGTAACAGCACCAGTCTTGCTTAAATATCGGCAAATATCACCTTTATAGGCTTGATAAAATTCATCAGTATTGAGAGCATTATCATTCAAGTAGGTATTGTTTGGGTCAATACTGTTACTTAAAACTTCATTGTAAAAGCAATAAATAGAGTTAAAGTCGTATGATTTGCAATCCCAAGTACTATTTTGGGGAGAGGTAGGATTATATATCGGAATATAATATGCACTTGGAGCAGAGTTTCCCGAAGATGGTATACCTATTAGTGACCCCCAACGGAAGTGTACACCTTCGTTTTAAATCGGAAATCATTGGATATAGTACAGTATCGAAATGTAAGTTTGCTGCCGTCCCAAATAAATTATTGTCTTCCTGCCCATGAATAATGCTACTTTTTTGTATGTAACCCGTGTGTCGGTTAGTTGTGGGTTTGAGTGTAATATTATAAGTATAGTTACAGTTACGTTTGATATTGAAATTTGTTGTAGTGGTAGCTCCAAGATATATTTCCCAGGACAGAAATTTATATCCGGTGGCTTTGCCGTAAATTACAACATAGGTTGCAGAATCCGGTGCGTTTGCTTTTATTTTTTCTTTTTGCTGGGTTATTGTGGTATTTATTCCTGCCCGATTTTCGAACATGTAGAATATTGTATTTATGTTTGTAGGGGAGTTCGGGGAAATACTTCCACTGTCTGTCCAATCCGTCGGTTGGGAAGGGATAGCCGCATCTTTTGCCCGGGTTGTTTGTGTATCGGTTGGTTCGGATTCAGTGTCTAACGGGTGTAATACATAGTACGTTTTATCTGGGATGCCATAAATGCGGTAACTGTCAATGTTGATTCCGTAACCTTGATCTATATTTACATTTAGTGTGATTTTTGCAGCTATTCGTTTTACTGTTATATCCGGAAGCGAATTGTTTCCAGTAGCTATATTTATGTGGCTTTGGCTTCCTGTCATAGGCAATACATTGTTTTTTGTCAGACTGTTCCAATCATAGAGAGAGTAAGTCTTGTTTTTCAGATTGTTTTCCCAATGAATGTCATAGCTGTTGAAGAGTTCCGGAGTTCCTGTATTTGCAATAGCATAAATGGTACAATCAGTAGCGCTGTGGGTATTTATTGTAACTGTATTGTTCGTGGTTATATTTTTGTCCAATCAAATTTCCATTGCTGTCATATATAAGTATATGTAAGTCCTTGATGAGATTCTCTTCCACTCGTGTCGTTGCGTCTGTTTGTTGTTCACTTTTTACATGCAGGTATATTATGGCAGATGCTTCTTTTGCATCTTTGATACAGGCATCTTGTTGGCAAGAAGTGCATATTACTGCTTGTATCAACAAAACAGTTGTTAGTGATAATGCTGTAAGTACTTTTAAACGAAAAGAGGTGGAGATGCTCATATTGCTATATAATTTACTCAGATGACTTAATCATTTACAATTCTGTATCTTGATGAATATTCTCCCAAGGCAGTACATCCATTGTTATCAAAGGAGGAGTATAATGAAAGTCTATATTGATATCTGTTTGTTTACCGGCAGGTGCATGTAATTTCTTGAAGCTGTTGTCTTGTGTTATAGTGTATATTATTTCATGTTCCCGGTATATGTCTATTTCTATGTATTCCTCTTGTGCGGTAGGAAATATTCGGAAAGGAAGTGTATATACATCTCCTTGTTTGTCTGTGTATGATACGGGTTTATATCCTGCACTTTTTACCGGTAATCTTTCCTGTAAAATTCACTTCTGTTCCTGTGCCTCTGACGATGAGCGTATACGGTTTCCCATTATATGGGCAATGTTTTGTCAGATAATTGGTACGTATATTCAGGCTTGCTGACATACGTTCCATAACCAGTGTTAGATATTCTACCTGTCTGCTTCTTGTAGTTGCATTGTTCACTTCCTTTTTGCAATAGAAAATATCAGTAATGGGCAAATGACTTCCTTCTGTATCTTCTCTGAGTCGGAAACGTGCTTCTTCGATAGTAGTGCCTATGGGAATATCGGGAGCAATTAAGGTATCTTTCTTTATATTTCCCCATACCACGAGGGTAAGCCTTTCGTTTTTATCATCTCTGAAAATCAGATCAGATGAAATATCTGTGGGTATTTTCCTTATAAATCCTTTCTCGTTGAATAGATAGACTTCCACTTTTTGCAAGGCGTCTGTTGCAGTGAGGTCGTTTCCCTCGGAGTCTACAGCTTGCATATCGAGCACATATTGTATGCAGTCTCCGGTGTCTTCCCGCACGCATGATGTGTACAGAAAGGTGAGACTAACATACAATATCGTGAATAGGAATATGCGGGCAGGCTTCATGGCGGTTGTTCTGAACTTTTGAATATTTGGTAATTATTCGAATGTCACGTCCTGCGTGATGTTCAGTGCCAGTCGGCTACACTCACTGTCAGTTCGAGTGAAGTTAGGGTTTATCTCTCCGGTTGGGGTCATCGGTTCCTATATTCTTTGATAGTTTGCCTTGATGGCAT